>Ga0123519_10005098_pt1 | contig 21077 bp, 19 predicted proteins | sample YelNatPaOPRAMG02_FD_87396 | JGI IMG/M metagenome (GOLD analysis project Ga0123519, IMG submission 87396) | Hot spring microbial communities from Yellowstone National Park - Yellowstone National Park OP-RAMG-02 (version 2) | ecosystem: Environmental > Aquatic > Thermal springs > Hot (42-90C) ...
AAATTTAAACGTGTTTTAACAGTATTTCGTAAAGCAATCACATCGTTGTCCTGTATATGTCGTCTATCTTCTCGTAAATGAACAGTTATACAATCAGCACCCGCTGATTCAGCAATAATGGCTGATTCAACTATATCAGGAATACCTATTTTACGTGCTTGTCTTAAAGTTGCAATATGGTCTATATTAACACCTAACTTAATCATATTACTTTAAATTAATTACATAATACCACAATATTATAGCAAGAATAAGAGATAACAATTTTAATTGCCAATTTTCAACTAACCATTTCTTGATTTTATTTTTAATTTTGGACTGATTTATCATGATGCAATAACAATTTTTCTATTTTCTGTTTAATTATCTCAGTTAACCTTCTTTGCAATTCTTCAAAACTTATATTATATTCTATTTTACCTTGATAAGTCAACGAAACCGAACCCGTTTCTTCCGAAACAATAATTCCAATTGCATCAGATACTTCTGAAATACCTATTCCAGCACGGTGACGTGTCCCTAATTTTTTATCTATAATAGGATTCTCACTTATCGGAAGAATACATCCTGCAGCAATTATTCTTGAACTATTCATTATAATAACGCCATCATGTAAAATTGAACCAGGATAAAATATGCTTAATATAATCTCTCTTGATATCTGTGCATCAAGTATAATCCCAGTACTAATAAAATCACCTAATTTTGTTTCTTGCTCAATTACTATCAATGCACCATTTTTTTTCGCTGATAATTCTCTTATTGCAGGAATAAGTTTCTTAATAAACTCCAATTCAAATGGAGCAAGAAACACATTCGCAACAGGTGTTGCACCGAGTTGTGCCAATCCTGATCTTAATTCAGGCTGAAATACTATTGCAATAATTAGCATTCCAACAACCCAGAATTTCTCTAATAACCAGTTTAAAGTATTTAAATGAACAAATTCTTTTGTAAATACAGTTATTATTGCAAGTATAATTATGCCAAATAAAACCTGTAATGCTCTTGTTCCTTTTATAAATAATATTAATCTATATAGAATATATGCAACAATTAAAATATCAATTATGTGGCGTAGATAATTATTCCATATAAGTTTAATTAATTCCATAATTAACATCCATTATTGATTCAATAACTTTTAAAGCGCGTTTTGTTTCTTTAACATCATGAACTCGCAGTATTTTTATACCATTTAGTACAGCCCAAATATAAGTTGCTATACTACCTTCTAATCTTTCTTCAGGTTTCAATGGATTTGATTCTGAACCAAGTATTTTACCTATAAATGATTTACGAGATGTTCCTAATAATATCGGTAATCCAAATGTGTGAAATTCCTTAATTTGTGATAATATCTGTAAATTATGTTTAACAGTTTTGCCAAATCCTATTCCAGGATCTAAAATAATATTATCTTTTAATATACCTTTTGAACTTAAATAACTAATTCGTTCTTGAAAATAATTTTTTATTTCAATTACAACATTATCATAAGTAGGATTATTCTGCATATTCTGTGGAGTTCCTTTCATATGCATAATAATTACTGAAACGTTACTTTTCGCAACAACATCTATCATGTTTTTATCAAATCTTAATCCAGAAATATCATTCACTATTAGTGCCCCTTTGTCTATTGCTGCTTTGGCCACATCCGATTTATATGTATCAATAGAAATAATAACCTCACCATTACTTATTTTTTTTATTTTTTTTATAGCCAAATCTATTACAGGAATAACACGCTTAATTTCTTCTTCTGTTTCAACTGGAACTGAGCCAGGCCTCGTTGATTCACCACCAATATCAATTATATCAGCACCATCTTCAATCATTTCTTCAATATGCATAATCGCTTTATCAAGAACATTATATTTACCACCATCATAAAAAGAATCAGGAGTAACATTTAATATTCCCATAACAAAAACACGCCTACTATTAAATTTCATATACTATTTTTATTAATCAATAGTAATGCTTCCTGTCTTGTCTTAGCATCTTCTAAAAAAATACCTCTTACTGCTGATGTAACAATTTTTGAACCTGGTTTTTTTATACCACGCATTGAAATACATAAATGTTCTGCTTCAATGACAACAATTACACCTAATGGTCTTGCTATCTTCATTATAGCATCAGCAACATGTTTGGTAATCCGTTCCTGTAACTGTAATCTTCTTGAATAAAGTTCAACTAATCTCGCTAATTTTGATATACCTAATAATCTTTTCTTATGTGGAATATATGCAATATGTGCTTGTCCATAAAAAGGTAATAAATGATGCTCACATAAAGAATAGAAAGATATATTACGTACAAGTACAATTTCATCATACTGTTCTTGTTCATAATAAACTGTTAAAATTTCTTCTGGTTCAGAGAACTGTCCATTAAGTACCTCAGAATAAAACTCGCTGACACGCTTTGGTGTATCTTTCAATCCTTCACGATCAGGATTTTCTCCGATAGCAATAAGAATTTCACGGACAGCTTTTTTAATTCTCTCTTTGTCTATCATTTTCATTTGTTTTCTCTATATTACTTACAATCCCTAAAATTTCATCGACTTCACTTCCATCCAGAACTTCGCATTCAATAAGTTTATTGGAAATAAGTTCTAATTTATTACGATTTTCTGTTAACAGTTTCTTTGCTCTTTGTTCACATTCATTTATAACTTTTTCTACTTCTTCATCAATAATTTCTGCTGTTTTTTCAGAATACATCTTCTCACGTGTTACTATATCTCTACCAAGAAACATCTCTTCTTCACGTTTTCTTAACACTATAGGACCCAATCTCTCTGACATACCATATTCAGAAATCATTTTCTGGACTATCTCTGTTGCTTTTGATAAGTCATTCTGACCACCTGTTGTTAATTCATTAAATACAATCAATTCTGCACAACGTCCACCTAAAAGAACTGTTACCTTATTTAATATTTCTGTTTTAGTCGTAAGATATTTATCTTCTAATGGTAATTGTAATGTATATCCTAATGCGGGACCACGAGGTACTATTGACACTTTATGAACAGGATCGCACCCAGGAATAAGTTTTGCTACTAAAGCATGTCCTGACTCATGATACGCAATAATTTTTTTCTCTCTATCGGAAATCATTCGAGATTTTCTCTGCGGTCCAGCAATAACACGGTCAATAGCTTCTTCCAATTCTTCCATTTCAACAAATTGTTTATTATGTCTTGCTGCAAGTAATGCGGCTTCGTTAACAAGATTGGCTAAATCGGCACCAACAAATCCTGGAGTCCTACGAGCAATAACCCTCAAATCTACATCTTTTGATAACTTTATGTTTCTTGTATGTATTTTTAATATATCTTCTCTCCCTTTTAAGTCTGGGGTCGGAACAACTATATGTCTATCAAACCTACCAGGACGTAGTAATGCTGGATCTAACACATCCGGTCTATTGGTAGCAGCAATTAATATAACACCTTCTTTGGTATCAAATCCATCCATTTCAACTAATAATTGGTTTAATGTCTGTTCTCGTTCATCATGGCCACCACCTATTCCAGCAAATCTATGTCTACCAACAGCATCTATCTCATCTATAAATAATAAACATGGTGCATTCCGTCTACCCTGTTCAAATAGATCTCGGACGCGACTTGCACCTACTCCAACAAACATTTCTACAAATTCAGAACCACTTGATGAGAAAAAAGGAACCCCTGCTTCTCCTGCTACTGCTTTAGCAAGTAATGTCTTACCTGTTCCAGGTGCCCCATATAATATTACACCTTTTGGAATTTTTCCTCCAAGTCGTTGGAATTTTCGTGGATCTTTTAAAAATTCAATAATTTCTTGTAATTCTTCTTTCGCTTCATCACAACCAGCAACATCATTAAAAGTAACTTTTATTTTCTTATCTGATTGTAATTTTGCTTTACTACGCGAAAATGCTATTACTTGTTTACCACCACCTTGCATCTGTTTTATCATTAAAAACCATATCAACAGAAAGAGGACAACAGGACCAAAATTTATCAATATTGTTCCAATCAGTCCTTGCTCTTTTTCTCCTCTATATTCAATATCATTTTTCTCTAATTCTTCAATTAGTTTTGGGTCATTTACGGGTATTGTCTTAAAATATTCTTTCTTACCATTATTTGTAATATGTATACCACGAATCAAATCTGACCTTATCCTAATATCACTTACGGTTTTTTCATTTATGTATTTTTTGAATAATGAGTATGGTATCTCAATTTCTTGCTGTAAATGATACAATCTGTTCATAAAAAATGCTAATATAACAAAAATAGTTGCCCAAATGATAATGTTTCTTAAATCTTTCTTTATCATGTTCAGTATTTTTTATATATCTTAGGGTTCAGTTCTGCGATATAAGGCAAATTACGGTATTTCTCTCGATAATCAAGTCCATATCCAACAACAAATTTATCAGGAATAATGAACCCACAGTAATCAATATTTATTTCTCCCTTCCTCCTATTCTTTTTACATAATAATGCACATATTTTCAATGATCTAGGATTACGTGTTAATAAATTTGTCCGTAAATATGATAGAGTATTGCCTGTATCAACAATATCTTCTACAAGAATAAGGTGTCGACCAACAGGATTTTCTCGTAAATCAAGTAATTGTCTGACTACACCGGATGATTCTGTTCCTCCATTGTAAGATGATACAGCAACAAAATCTATTGAACATTGTATTTTCAGATATCTTATTAAATCTGATAAAAATATAACACTACCTCTTAAAATAGAAATGAGTGTTGGTTGTTTATTGGCATAATCATGCGAAATTTTATCAGCAAGTTCTTTAACACGTTTTTGTATTTGTTCAGAAGTAAATAATATTTTTACTATATCTCTGTTAATATTCATTTTCTATTATTAGTTCTTTTTCAGTCTTAATTAACTTAATCTTACCTAAAACCAATTTTTTAATATCATCTCTATCTATAAAATTAATAATTTCTTCAATTAAATTATGTATATTTTGTGTTTTTATGTAATTAATTACTGTTTCTTTAAATACCTTATATTGTAAATATTTATTATACTTGAAAATTTTTAATAAATCAAATTTAATTACATTATCCCTTTTCTTAACAACTTCAATTACAATTTTTTCTGTTAATTTATCAAAATAATCTTCTTTAAAATTATTCCATTCAACTAAATTATATATATGAGAGTGAATCTGCGGATTAATCTTTTCTAACTCAGGAATAATTTTATGACGAATATAATTCCTTGTATATTTATCAGACAAATTTGTGCTATCAGTGGAATATCTTATTACATTTTTAGTTAGATAATTTATAATCTCATCTCTTCTTATTTTTAATAATGGTCTTATAACTGTAATTTTCTTCGTTATATCTCTTTTAATTGGTATCCCTTTTAAACCTTCTGCTCCAGGTGAACGTAATATATTAAAAATAACTGTCTCTGTCATATCATTTATATTATGACCAGTGGAAATCTTATTACATTTATATTTTTTTGCTAATTCCAAAAAAACATTATATCTCTTCTTATGCGCTTTAAATTCGAATCCAGAATTATTACCTTTTATTTTTATTTTTCTTGTAATGAACGGAATATTTAATGATGAACATAATAATTTAATCAGTTTTATCTCATTCCTGATTTCTTTTGGTCTTATTCCATGGTCAATATATACAACATATATTTTTAAATTTTGTAACTGCTTATTTAATCTATGAAATAAATGTAACATACACATTGAATCAGGACCGCCTGAAACTGCTAATAAAATTCTGTCATTAGGAGTAATTAGTGAATATTTTTCTATTGTTTCCTTAAACTTTTCCCATACAACAGGTGATGATGTAGATGATTTTTTGTATATATTTGTTGACATTGAGTATTCCTAAAAATTATTAAATGATTTAAACTTATTCTATAAGATACTAAATATTTGATATTTTTGCAATATTTCTATTCTTTTTCAGGAGTTTTTTAACAGTCCTTTGAATATGGTTCATCTGGGTTGGAATGCTATTTTTTTTATTGTATTTTTTTCTACATAATAGAATGAGATACCTAAAAAATCTTTTAAATTTTCAGACAAATTTTCTTTTTATAAATATATTTTAATATCTGGTTTCATTTTACAATAGAAAAATATTTAAAATAGAGTGCGATTAATCGCAAATTAGAAATAGTAAATAAGCATTAATATCGCTTAAAATTATCTCAAAAGTAAATACACTTATTCACTTTTGTCCTCAGGTTCTATACCAATACTATTTAACCACTCAATCACTTCTTCATTTAACCTTTCTTGTTTGAACTTAAACCGTTTATTTCTGTATTCAAGATAATTATCAAATACATTTTTGAATCTTCTAAATGCTTCTTTAACATCTAATGCAATTGACAATTTTTCTCTTAATGACTCATCATCTACACTTTCAGCAAATTCTTGCATCAAATTATATCCTTCATAAGAATCTCTCTCTGGAATACGTATATACCGTTCTGAATCAGACCATAACAATTTTTTACATAGTTCAACATTTTCTTATTTCATTTAAATTTACTATTAACTTTTTTGACTCATTTTAGTTAAGCCTTAATATTTATTTTCCCTTCTTTGTCTGACACTAATCCTTTAGCAATAAGATAAGCCCTTTATTATTTCAGTTAGAAAATATCTGTTCACAATACACCAGAAATTTATTATTATGATTTGGTTCAATTAAATGTGAATGTTCATGCATTATTATATAATTTCATAACCTGTCCGAAATCTCACTCGAACGATACGATATTTCAATATTTTTTATTCTATAATTACAACTGTCAAATATCTTATCATGGTTGGTACTGTATTCAATTGAAACCCAGACATTATCTTCAAACTGCCCTCAGTAATTAAGTTTTGGGAGGTAAATGGGATTCTAATATGCCAATACGTTTTTCGTGGTCTTCTACTTTTGGTTCAATTTGGCTTATACGTTGTGTATTTATAATAGATTTTCGTTCGTGGTCTTCAGTTTTGTTTACAAAACTATCTATTGCAGTAATAACTTGCTTAATGTTATCTTTCGTTGCCATATTCTTTTCAATCTTATCAAATCTTTCAATAAATTCTTTTTTTAGTTTAATTAAACTCTTTGCTTGTTACAAAATGGATGTTTGGTTTAGATTTTACATGCATATTTTCCTCTCAGTTATTTTGTTTGTGTATTTTTTAAAACATTTAATGTATCAAATATCATAGTTATAAAATAAATAATTTTCAAAAATTGTAGGTAAATTTCTGAAAATAAACTTTGGTTTAAAAACATATAAAAATGTTATTCTTGTTATATTTTACAATAAAATTTTATTAGCAACATTGTAAATCCAATAATGATAGATATTATAAAACATGTTTCTGATATACCAAAAACAGGTATAAAGAGAACACTTATCAGGAATGTAGCAACAGTCGCCCCCAATAAATCAAATCCATAACTTAAACTAACTATCTTTACTAAATTTTCGTTATTCTTGTTTCTTACTAATAATAATTGGTTACTGATAGGAAAAATTATTCCAATCGGTAACCCAGAAATAAAAGCTAACAACAGATATATTTTTGCACTTAATTTTATTATATATGGTAATCCTAAATAATATATTGATAACACTACTCCCGTAATGAAAATAACTAATAGCAATTTTTTTGTATTTATGAATAACTTTGTTGATAACCAACTGCCAAAAGATATTCCTGCTAAAGAGAGAGTTATAAGTATTCCTATTTTATAATATAAATATCCGTAAACCGTCTGAAAAGAGAAAAGTGTTATAAGTTCTAATGCCATACTGGCAAAAGAAAAAATCATTATCAATAACAGTAAATAACTTTTAATTAATCTGTCTTTACTTAATTTAAAAATATATGGAATTAAAAACAACACAATAAAAAATGATATTATTAAAATAATTATGAAGAAATTATTCTCTTGTATTTTCATTAGAATCTTAACTACACTCTGATTAAAATGTGAAGCCCAATATAATAGTCCATAAAAATAACATACAGGATGAATATCTTTATTTAGTTCTGCTCCCATTTTTTCTGTTATCCAACTATATATCTTATTTATACGATCATTGTTACACAAATAATTAATATAGTAATCAGTAAGATAGTTCAGAGAAATATTATTCTGATGTTTACGATTAATCAAATCATCTGAAACCAAATAATGTTCATTCTGCACATTTTTATCATAATAGTTAGAACAATATCCGATGTAATAGTTCCTTATTCCGGGAATAATTTTTATTTTATTAAATACACATTTAACTGTTCTGTAAATTGAACCAGATAAAAGTTTTAATTCTGTATTCATATAGTTTTCTGATGAGCCCAAAGCAAAGATAAATATACCATTGTCTAAAAGAATATTTTTTAATTCTTGAAAAAATTCTAATGTATAATATCTATTAATGGTTCCAGTTGTTGGGTCCGGCATATCAATTATAATACAATCAAATTTTTCAAGTAATCTTTTTATATAAAATCTACTATCCGTATAAAAAATTTTCAATCTTGGGTCAGAAAATATATTATCTTTTTTAATATACTTTTTTTCTAATTCAATCAATACTGGGTCTAATTCTATATAAACAATTTCTTCTATTTTATGTTTTAGTATCTGCTCTATATTACCTATTCCACCACCAATTAACAGAATTTTTTTAGGTGAAGGATGACTCAATAGACACAGATTTACCAGTTCTTCATTATATTGTTCATTATTTGTTGTAAAAATATTGGTTCCATTTTCATAAAAACTATATTGGTCTATAACTCTTATAACAGATATATTTCCATAAATAGAATTCTTGTTTTCAACTAATTCAAATGGATACCATTGTATAGATTTTAGGATTTTATTAAATATATTTATTCTACCTGTTAAACCAATAATAAAAAATAGAATTAGAGTTAGAATAATTATATGCATCATAATAGATTTTTTTAGTGATGACTTATACAAAATTGATGCTATAACTAAAAAATTAAAACAGAAAATAATACATACTATTTCTAAATTGCTAAAATATTTTATAAGTATGAAACTGGTCAGAATACCACCTAAAATAGAACCTATTAATTCATATATATATGATTTACCTACTGTCTCACCTGAAATTTTTGTTTCTAATAATTTACATCCAAATACGAACCAACAACCAAATAGAAAACATACTGGGATCAAAACAATAAAAGAATAAATAATAGTTAAAATGATACCTATCATTTCTGTTGGTATTCTCTGTAATAAGGGCTTTAATAAATTTATTGTGATGAAATCTACCAATAATAAAAAAGCACAGACTAATTGTAATATAATAAATAGTTTCTCTTTGTTTTTTATTCTATCTTCTAAATATCCTGAAATATATGAACCGATACTAACCGCTATTAACCAATTTGATAAAATTATTCCAATAGAAAGTTCATTTCCGGAAAAAACTGATAAGAATTCACGCAATAATATTATCTGAAAACTTAAAGAAGTCAGTCCAAGTAATATGAGTGATATTTTAATATAATTTTTATCTAACATATCTTATAATCAACTGCAATCCATAAAAAATAAGGATAAAAGCAGATAATATTTTAATTACTTTATTAATAAAAGGTAACCTTTTTATGTTCTCGGAAAATAATCCGGCTAAAGCACCTGATGGAATAATCGGTGAAAAGAAAGTTCCAATTCCAAAAACAAGTCCATAACAAAATCCTGAAAAAATATCTTTAGATATAGCAGCTATATATGTAAGCATACCTAATAATGGTCCACAAGGAGAAAATCCGATAAATAATCCTAATATGAACATACTTAATTTTGAATTTAGAATAATATTTTTATAAAAAATTTTATATACCGGTAAAGAAAAATCTTTACCTACTGAATATAAAATACCAATTATAATAATAAAAACACCGGTAATAATATTCAAAAAAACCTGTTTATCTTCAATATTGTTACTAATAATTCTAAAAGTTGTTACTGCAATAATTGCAAGTATAGAATAAGACAATATTCGCGCTATTGAAAAAATAACTGTTAGTTTTAAACCTGTTTTCCAATCAGTTTCTCTTGCAGTAATATAAGGCAATAATACTGGCAGGCAGGAGACAAGGCAAGGACCAAATCCTAATGTTATGCCAAAAATAAATATTTTTATTATTTCTTTCCATTCCATTCAAAAACACCATATATAGGTGAATTACAAAATTTACATTTTCCATTTTTAATATAATTCTTTCTTACTTCATAACCAGCACGTTCAATTAACAATTTCTTACATTTAGGACAATAAGTTGACTCACCTGGTGAACCAGGTGGCACATTTCCTATATAAACATATTTCATTCCTTCATCTAATGCAACTTTTCTTAATGTTTCTAATGTTGAATAAGGAGTAGGTGGATAATCTTTCATTTTGTATTGTGGATAGAATCTTGAAAAATGTAATGGTATACTTGAACTAACATTTTCTTTTAACCATTTACACATCTGTTTTATTTCATTAGGGTCATCATTCAACTTCGGTATGACTAAATATACAATTTCAAGATGAACTTTCTGTTGATGAATAATTTTTACTGTATTAAGAACAGGAGTAAGATGTCCATAAACTATTTCTTTGTAATATTTTTCATTAAAACTTTTCAAATCAACTTTTATTGCATCAACAAATTGACATAGTAATTTTAATGGTTCAGGATTAATAAATCCATTTGAAACAACAACTGTTTTAAGTCCGTTCTTTCTTGCTAATTTTGCAATTTCAAGCATGTATTCATAAAATACCACTGGTTCGGAATATGTTAACGCAATTATTTTACTACCTGATTTCTTAGCAAGATTAATTATTTGTTCTGGCGTTATGTAAAAACTATTTACATCTTCAGGTAAAACTTTTGCTATTTCCCAATTCTGACAGAACTTACATCCCAAATTACAGCCTGCTGTCGCTAATGAAAAAGCATTTTCTCCAGGGAAAAAATGGAAAAAAGGTTTTTTTTCAATAGGGTCAATATGTATTGTGCACGGGCGTGAATAACTAAGAGTTATTAGTTTACTATCAATATTTTTTCTCACTCCACATATACCGCGTTCTTCTTTTTTAAGTGTGCATTCCCAAGGACATAATTTGCATTTAACACGTTCATCAGGCAGTTGTTCATAAAACATTGCTTCTTTGGGTGGTGGGTTGGCTGACTCGTATTTGGGGAAAGATAATTCCTGTGCCAGAACTGAACTATATATGAAAATAATTAAAAATAGAGTAAAAAAATAATTAATTTTATTAAACAATCTATCTATTATTTTCATTCTGAAAAATTCTATAAAATAAATCCATAAATGTCAATTGTATTTTGTATTTGTGTATAATGATCGCGAACAGTTAAGAAAATGGGTCAATAAAATTTCATATAAACTATACTTTTTTATTTTGTGGTAGGATAGTTATTCTTTAGGTAATTTCTTTTTATTAGTTTCTGACCTTAGAATTTCTAATTGCTCTAATAATCCTTTCTGTATTTGTTCCAATTCATTTATTTTACTTGCTAATATTTTGTTATTATTTTCTGTTTCTTCTTTCTGTCTTCGTTCGGATATAAACTCCTGATATAAACTATCATATCTCTGTTTATGAAACTCAATTTCATTTTGCCAATCAGTTCTAAGTTTAGTTTCTATCTCTTTAATTTGGTTCATTTTTTCTTTATTCAGTTCAACTATTTTTGCCTCAAGTTCAGTTATAGTATTTTTTAAGATAGTATTTTCATTATTTTTCAGTTCTATTTCTCTATTCAATTTTGATATTGCTAAACTCTTCTCTTGTTCAATAACTGATAAACGGTTAGTCAAGTCATCAATAATCATTTTATGTTGTTTAGTTGTTCCTGATTGATGTTCAATCTCTCGTTGTAATTCTTCTTTTTCTTGTCGGTATTGTGAAATAATACTATTATATTTTTCTTGTAATTTAATATTTTTTTCATTAAATTCCTTTAATTGTTTTTCTCGTATTGTATTCAAAAATTCAATTTCTTTTAGCAATCCTTCATTCTGTTCTTTTAATTCAATAATTTTACTTTGATATATTTTATTTTCATTTAAAATGCTTTCTTTTTGTTTACGCTCCAATAGAAGTTCTTGATATAATTCATTATATTTCTGTTTTTGTAATTCGATTTCATTTTCATAATTATTTTTTTGTTTAATTTCTTCTTCTTTTATATGTTTAATTTTCTCTTTTAATTGTAACAGATTCTGTTCTGCTATTTCTTTACTCTGTATTTCCTTTATTACCTGTATTTTATATTGTTCTAAATCACGTTTTATACGGTTTATCTCTATTTCTTTTTCGCTTACTATTCCTGATTCATTTTTTAATTGCATTTCAAGTTGTTTAATTCTATTATTTAATGAATTGATTTCATTATCTTTCTGTTCAAGATATTTAGAATTTTCTAATAATTTTGTTTGTAATCCAGAAATAATTCCTTCAAGTCGTGTTATTTCCAATTCATATTGTTTAACTATATGTTCATGTCTTGTTATAATTTCACTCTTTCTTTTTTCCCATTTTTCTTGTTCATTAACAAGTAATTTTTCCCATTCTGTTCTTTCGTTTTCAAGTTTCTGAATATATCTTTTTAATTCCTCATTTTCTAATTTTGTTCCAGTATAAATTAATTTCAGTTCATTAAATTCTCCTGTTATATTATTTAATTCTTCTGAAATTCTTTGTATCTCCAATTCGCGACTTTCCTTTATACTCTCAATACGATTAGTTAATTCTTTTATTCTCTCTTCATAAAGTATTCTCTCATCAAAAAATGCTTTTTTAAATTCTTCTCGTTCTTGTTCTATCTTATCAATTAATATATTTTTTTCCTGTTCCAACTGAACTAATTTCAAAGTAAGTTCTTCATTTTTAGTTTTTTCTAATTGCAGAAGAGTTTCCTCTTCACCTAAATTTGCTTTGACTTGCATTAATTCATTATTTAATTTTTGAATCTCCTGTTTTTTTGTCTCCATCAATTTCTCGTATTTAGAAATAATTTCCTGTTTCTGTATATCAAACGCTAATTTATCAACATTTAAGGTTTCAAGTTGTTTCTCTAGTCCAAATCGTATTTCTCTTTCAGAATTTAACTGTAATTCAAGTGATTCGATCATAGATTTAAGATGATTAATTTGTTCTTCGGACTCTTTTCTCAACAATTTTTCTGTTTCAATATATTCTTTATTAGCATTTTCCCATTTTTCTTTTTCTAAATTAAATGTCTCCTGCCAGTTTTTTCGTTCTTGTTCAAGTTGTAATAAAATTTTATTTTTTTCTTGTTTAAGATCTTCTATTAAACTATTTTTTTGCTCTATTTCACTAGAAATTTTCTCGTTTTTATGTTTCTCTTCAATCAATTTTATTGTCAATTCTTGTAATGTATTCTGTAATTTAGATAATTCTTCATCCTTTTTCTCAACTGCTTTCTCTTTAATTTTCTTTTCATCAGTATAGATCACTTGTAATTTTTCAATCTGTTCTTTCAAAAGTAGTATCTCTTGTTCATATGTATCTTTATTCTTAAGCCATTCTTGTTCTTTATAATTAATTTGTTCTTTTAATGAAAGTATTTCTGATTCATTTTTCTTAATTTCTTCTTGTAATAAACGTTCTCGCTCAATATATTTTTCTTGTAATCTGGTAAAATTTGCTTGTTCTTCCAATAATTTTGCTTGTGTTTCTTCTGCAATTTGACGATATGTTTTAATTCGCTGTTCAATTGAATCCCATTTCTCCTTATCTTTTTGCCGTTGTAACTGTATCTGTTCAGAAGAAACTTTTAATCTTTCTATTTCTTCCAATCGTAACTGATTATACTCATCTTGTAACCGTGCCAATTTCATCTCAGTATCTTTTAGTTTATCTCGTAATGTTATAATTTCTTGTTCACGTTTTTTATACATCTGTTCCCAGTTTTCTTTTTCTTTTTGATGTTGTCCTTGTAATATCTGTATCCTCTTCTGTGCTAAATAAACTTCTGTTTCAATAAGGTCTTTAACAAGCGTGTCAGCAGTATCAACCGGTGATGTTTGTACTTCTAATTCTTCATCTTCGTTAAAAATTTTGTTATCGTCCATAACAAAACAACCCCTTTACATTTTTTTTACAATAATTAAATAAAAAAAATAAAAATTCAATAGAAATTATTTTTTAATTTTTTCTAACTCAATTTATTTCATCTAATATTATTATAACAAAAATTTAAAAAATGTCAAGGGTTTTTTAAAAAAATTTTTAATTTTGTATTTATTGTTACATTTATGATACATATAAATTTTAATGGATTATCCTCTTGGATGATATTTTTTATGTACATTTTTTAGATGTTCCTGGTCAATATGTGTATAAATCTGTGTGGTAGTTATTGAAGAATGACCCAACAATTCCTGTAGGACTCTTAAATCAGCACCTCCTTTAAGTAGATGTGAAGCGAAAGAATGGCGTATAGTATGCGGTGAAACAGATTTATTAATATTAGCAAGTTTAATAAATTTTTTTAATTGTTCCCAGAATTCTATTCTTGATAACTTCTTTCTAAACTTGCTTACGAAAACTTCTTTTATTCCTGGATATTTTTTTAACCTTATATTAAGATATTTCTCTAAAAGATATTTAGTTCTTGGTCCGAATGGAATTATTCTCTCTTTCATCCCTTTACCTATAACCCGAATAAAATTACCATCCATATTTATATCGGATAACTTTAAATTTATCAGTTCTGAGACACGTAGTCCTGTTGCATAGAGTAATTGTATCATTGTTTTGTATCGTAATGTGAACTCTTTATCTTCTGGTATACTTGTAATTAATTGAGCCATTTCATCAACAGTCAAAGTATCGGGTAATCTTTGAGGTAATTTAGGTAAAATAATATTGGCTGCAGGATTAATTTTGATTTTATCTTCAATAACAAGAAACTTATAGAATTGTCTCAATGATTCAATTAACCTGAAAATGCTTCTCGGTTTCAATTTATTTTTACTTTCAAGTTTACGAAACATTATGTATTCAATTATATCATTATAGGTTACTTTAAGAATATCAATATGTTTCTGGTCTAAATATTCTTGAAATAGTTTTAAATCATAGTGATATGACAGTATGGTATTTCTTGATAAACCCTTTTCTACCTCAAGATAATATAAGAACTCGATAATATATTTATTTTCAGAATTTTCAGACATAAAAAATAATTATCATCAAATCAAAATTAATTTTTACTATATTATATATTAAAAGATATGGTAAAGATTGATGAAGTTGGTATTAATTGTATGATGTATTTCGTATAAAATTTTTTAACGAAGTTATCTAAATTGTAATATTTTATTTAATCTTCACCTTCTTCAGTTAGTTTTTCATAAAATTTTCTGAAGTTCCATTTTTCTGGGTTATCATCGGGTAATTCCATTATCCTCATTGATTCTTGTGGATGTCTGTTTAATATTCCAGAAATCATATATGGAATAGCATAACCCCATCTAATTTCTTTAGTTAAAGGTAATATTTTTTCACTAATAACATCCAGGATCGGACGGATATCAAATTTAGGATTTTTCAAGAAACCGAGTAAAAGTTCTGTTGGACAATTTCCGGCTGCACGCCCCAATCCGTACAAGGAACCATCAAGATAATTGGCACCGCGTATTATACCAGCAATAGTATTAGCAAAAGCCAATTGTTGTTGATTATGACAATGCACACCAATCTCTTTATTTCTCAGGATAGTTTTGAATTTATCTACAAAATAATCTATATCTTCACTGTAAAGTGCACCATAACTATCAACAATGTATACAGCAATAACATTTGTCTCTTTCTCAATCTGTATTAGCGCTTCATCAAGTTCTCGTTCTAATGCTTTTGATATAGACATAATATTGATCGTTGCCAAATATCCTTTATCAGTTGCATTGTTAGCTAATCTTATTGCTTTATCAATATCCTTAACATATGTTGCTACACGAATCATATCAACAACACTTTCTGATTTCGGTAAAATATCTTCTGGGTCTGCTTTATGTGCATCTTGCATAATAGCTATCTTTGTTCCTTTTTTAGATTCGATACCTTCAACTGCTTTACGAAGATTTATTTCATCACAGAACCGCCATGGACCATATTCTGTTACAGAAAATTTCTTCTTACTATTTCTATAACCAAGTTCAACATAATCTATACCTGACTCGCAAGCAGCTTTATATACAGATCTGACCAAATCTAATGAAAAATTAGAGTTATTCATTAATCCACCATCACGAATTGTGCAATCAAGAACTTTAATTTGTGGACGATACATAAAATAATCCTTATTATAAAACTTTATTTTTTAGATTTCGGTTTTATTACTGGTTTTTGTGTTTTGGAACCTGTTTTTTGTTCTGGCCTTATTTCTGTTATTTGTGATGTTGTCTTCTGTTCTAATTCAACAGTAATATTAGATGTTGATGTTGATATTGATGTCAATGTCGATGTTGAAATCTGTTGTTGAATGGAAGGTTGTTCTTTGGCACCGTATTTTTTAAGTAATTCTACCATTTTTGTATTTTTTCTATCCATAGCTAACATTAATGCTGTTTTATCATGCATATTTCTTGCATTAATATCAACTCCTTTGTTTATAAATAGTTTCGCAACATCTAATGAATTATACTCAGCAGCTATAATCAATGGAGTATTTCCATCATTATCTCTAATTTTAAAATCAGCACCGTTTTTTATAAGCAATTTCGCTATCATATAATGATTCTTCTGTGCTGCAAAAAACAATGGAGTTCTGCCTCTTCTATCTTTAGCATTAACATCGGCATTATTTTTTATTAACAATTCTACTATTTTTAAATTACCATTAATAGCAGCATTCATAAGTGCTGTTGTTCCCGTATAATTACTTGCATTAACATTAGCACCATTTTCTATAAGAAATTTCACAACATCAGTTGAGTTTCTATATGAAGCAATTATCAATGGTGTCCAACCTCTTCTATCTTTAGCGTTTACATCCGCTCCTTTTGAAACTAATAGTTTTGTCAATTCTAATGAATTCCTGTCAGCTGCAAACATTATCGGAGAGGCACCACTGATATCTTTAATATTAACATCTGCTCCTTTTGAAACTAATAAATTAGTTAACTCAACATTGTTATGGTAAACAGACCACCATAATGCTGTTTTACCGTTTCTGTCAACAATATTGATATCTGCTCCTTTCTCAATAAGATATTTTGCAATATGTGTATAATTTCGTTCTGTGGCTACAATTAAAGCCGTAGAACTACTTGTATTAACTGCATTCAAATCAGCACCTTTCGAAACAAATAGTTTTACTACATCAGTTGAATTAAAATTAACTGCTTCAATTAACGGCGTTGAACCGTTATCAAATCTGGTATTAACATTTGCACCTAAATCAATAAAATCACTTAACAACGAAACCCTATTATTTTTAATATAATCTATTGTAATAGCAACAGTAACTGTATCCTGATGAACATCAATAACAGTATCTGAACTAACAATATTTCTTAACTGAAGTGCAGCGAAATTAAGTTTGTTAGAACATAAATTTATTATCATTAATAAACTAACAAAATTAGTTAGTGATCTTTTATTCATTTCGTTTTTAACCCTCCATTATACTAATAATATTATTTTGTTTCTTGATACCTCTATTTTTAATTCTCTTATGATTTAAAATATTAAGTAACTTTATTATTGTCTGTTTCAAATTTTTTCGTTCAACAATCATATCAATCATACCGTGTTCAAGTAAAAATTCTGATGTTTGGAATTTATCAGGTAATTTTTGCCGTATTGTCTGTTCAATAACCCTTGGACCAGCAAACCCAATTAATGCATTAGGTTCAGCAATATTTATATCACCTAACATAGCAAATGATGCTGTTACACCACCTGTTGTAGGGTCTGTTAGTATAGAGATATAAGGTAATCCCGCATCACTAAGTCTACCAATAGCAGCTGATGTTTTTGCCATCTGCATAAGTGAAAACATACCTTCATGCATTCGTGCACCGCCGCTTGCTGAAATAATAATAACAGGCAATTTGTTTTTTATTGCTTTTTCAACAGCACGTGTTATTTTTTCGCCCATAACTGAGCCCATACTACCACCCAAAAAACCAAATTCTAATGCGCAGATAACTATTCTATGATTACCTATTAACCCTTCACCTGTAATAATTGCATCTGAAATATTAAATTTTTTCTGATAGAATTTAAGTTTATCATCATATCCCGGGAATCCAAGTATATTTTTTGGGTATAAATTCTTATCATATTCTTTAAATGATTTAGGTTCAAGTAAAGAATCTATTCTCTCTTTGGCTGTTAACGGCAAATAATAACCGCATTTAGGACATATCTTAAAATTTTCTTCCAGTTCTTTATTAAAAATAATCTGTTCACATTTTTTGCATTTTGTCCATAGTTTTTCGTGGTCTATAATTTTTTCTTTTTTGTTTGTTTCCGGTTTCTTTTTAGCCATTTTTTATTCCTACAAACGGTCTAATAAACTTTGTTATTCTATTATATAAAATTTTTTTATCAGATTTCATTATTATGTCAATTAATGCTGACCCAATAATAAATCCATCAATATAATCAAATATTTCTTTCACTTGAGCAGGATTAGAAATACCGAATCCTACAACAAGTGGTTTTTCTGTCTTCATACGGATATTATTTAAGAAATTTTTTAAATTAGCAGGAAACTCTTTTCTTATTCCTGTTACACCTGTTACTGATACTATATAGATAAATCCGTGTGAATTATTTATTATTTCTCTTCGCCGTTTTTCTTCTGTATTAGGTGCAATAAAAGAAATTATATGGACGCCTGTATTTTTCAATATATTTCTGTATTTAATTGATTCTTCAAGAGCCATATCCGGAATAATTACACCATCAATACCAACACTTGAACATTCATAGAAAAATTTTTCTATTCCGAACCTGTAAACAGGATTAAGATACCCCATTATCAATAACGGAATTTCAACCTTTTTTCGTAATCGTTTACTTAAATCCAATATATTTTTAAGTGAAACATTATTTTTTAATGCCATTTGTGATGAATATTGAATAATCGGTCCATCTGCTATCGGGTCAGAAAATGGAACACCTAACTCAATCATATCTATACCATTATCAACTAAAGAATAGATAAGTTTTTCTGTTGTTTCCATATCAGGATACCCGCAGGTTAAAAATGTTATTAATGCTCTACTGTTTTTTGATTTTAACTCTTTGAACCGTTCATCAATCCTATTCATATTTTCTGACAATATCTATATCTTTATCACCTCTACCTGATAAGCAGACAATAATTATATCATTTTTACTAAATAATTTCTTGTTTTTAATCAAGTATGCTATAGCGTGTGCTGGCTCAAGAGCAGGAATTATGCCCTCAAGTTCTGACAGTATATGGAACGCGTGAATTGCTTCTTTATCAGTAACAGCATAATACTTTGCACGACCACTATCTTTATAAAATGAATGTTCTGGTCCGACTCCGGAATAATCAAGTCCCGCTGAAATAGAGTGTGTGGTAAGTATCTGTCCGTTTTTATCCTGTAATATGTATGTTTTTGCACCGTGCAATATACCTATTGAACCACAGTTTAAAGAAGCAGAATGCTTCCCTGTATTAAGTCCTAACCCACCTGCTTCAATACCAATAAACTTCACCTGTTTATATTTATAAAATGGATGAAATAATCCTATTGAGTTTGAGCCACCACCAACACATGCAATAAGATAATTCGGTAACCGTCCTGAAATTGATATAATCTGTTTCTTTGTTTCAGAACCAATCACTGACTGAAAATTTCTTACTATTATCGGATAAGGGTGCGGACCAACAGCACTTCCAAGCAAATAATATGTATCTTTAACATTTGTTACCCAGTCACGTAAACATTCATTTATCGCATCTTTCAATGTTCTACTACCTGATTTAACAGATATAACTTCTGCACCAAGTAATTTCATCCGATAAACATTTATTTCCTGACGCTTTATATCTTCTTCTCCCATGTAAATAACACATTTCAGACCGAATAACGCTGCTGATGTTGCTGTTGCTACTCCGTGTTGACCAGCACCTGTTTCAGCAATGATCCTTTTTTTACCTAATTCTTTTGCGAGCAGTATCTGGCCAATAGTATTATTTATTTTATGTGCACCTGTATGACATAAATCTTCTCGTTTAAGAAATACCTTTGCTCCTCCAATATATGATGACAATTTTTCAGCATAATATAACGGAGTCGGTCTACCAGCATAAGTTTTTAAATAATAATTGAGTTTCTCTCTGAAACTATTTATTTTATATATTTTATAATATGCAGCAGTAAGGTCATCAAGCGGTTTGATAAGTGTCTCAGGAACAAATCTGCCACCAAACTGACCAAAATACATTTTTTTATCTATATTCATAACTTATAAATAATACAAAAAAATCTTAAAAAAAACAAATTTCGAATCAAATCATTAAAAATGTTACCGAAATCAAATTTAGTTAAGAAAGGTGGTTATCACATAATGAAGCGATACGGGAATCCTCTAATTATCTATGGCAAGTTAGATTAAAATCTGCAATTCCACTCTGGATATCATGGGCACATCAACACTTCCTCATAACTCCTGAAATAGAAAAACAATTATTTTTTACCTTTTCAATTGAGTAGTAGACCTTATAAAAAGGATGATAATGCTCATATTGAACAGAAAAACTGGACTCACATTAGAAAAATATTTGGATATTACAGATATGATTCAGAACAAGCACTTCATACTATGAATGACCTTTATCGCAATGAACTAAGATGGTTCCAGAATTTCTTCCTGCCATCTGTAAAACTCATAAAGAAAATTCGTGTCGGGTCCAAACTCAAAAGAGTTTATGATAAACCTAAGA
>Ga0123519_10005101_pt1 | contig 21074 bp, 12 predicted proteins | sample YelNatPaOPRAMG02_FD_87396 | JGI IMG/M metagenome (GOLD analysis project Ga0123519, IMG submission 87396) | Hot spring microbial communities from Yellowstone National Park - Yellowstone National Park OP-RAMG-02 (version 2) | ecosystem: Environmental > Aquatic > Thermal springs > Hot (42-90C) ...
ATAATTTTATTCGTCGTTACAAGAATTGCTATCTTCATCATCGGATTTCTGTTCATATCCATATTGACGTAGCTTACTTCTAATAGTCTTTGTTGTAATGCCGAGTATTTCAGCTGCTTTTTGTTTATTTCCATTAACTTCTTCTAATGTCCTTAAAATGAGTTCTCGCTCGGCATATTCCAATGAAATGCCAACTTCTAATGATATATATTTTGATAGTTTTTTCCTTGGGGTTAAGAATAGATCCGATGTGGAAATATTGCTATTAGTAGATAGTGCAACTGCCCTTTCTATTGTATTTTCTAATTCTCTGATATTGCCTGGCCACGGATATTCTTTCAACAATTCTAATGTCTCTTGAGATATGGCAGATATTCTTTTTCCCATCCTTGCCGAGCATTTTTGTGCAAAGTATTGTGCTAATATCGGAATATCATCTCTTCGTTCTCTAAGCGGGGGAAGGAATATTGGGACGACGCAAAGCCTATAAAAAAGGTCTTCTCTGAATGTCCCTTTATCAACTTCTTCAATAAGGTTTTTATTTGTAGTAGCAATGATCCTTACATCAACCTTAATTGGCTGGTTTCCTCCAACTCTTGTTATCTCCTTTTCTTGGATCGCTCTGAGAAGTTTAGCTTGGAAATGTTTAGGCATTTCGCTGATTTCATCTAATAGCAATGTTCCGCCGTGTGCATATTCTATCTTTCCAATCCGCCTTCCAATTGCCCCTGTGAAAGAGCCTTTTTCGTGGCCGAATAGTTCGCTTTCTAAAACCCCTTCTGGCAAAGCAGCACAATTGACTGCTACGTAATTTCCGTTTGCACGCCTACTATAATTATGTATAGTCCTTGCAATCAATTCTTTTCCTGTTCCGCTTTCTCCTTGAATTAAAACGTTTGAATCGCTCTGTGCTATGAGTTTCAGCTTTTCCATAATTTCAAGCATTTGGATATTCGCTGTTACTATGCTCTGCGGATGCTGTTGATAGGGAACAGGTTGCTCTGGATAAACATTTGAGATCGCCTTTTCAATAACTGATTTTATTTTTGATGGTGAAAAAGGTTTAGTTATATAATCCAACGCGCCATTTCTCATAGCTTCTACCGCGGAATCAATTGTCGCAAAACCAGTAAGAATGATCACCGATATATTAGGGCATATAGCCTTCGCTTGCTTCAAAACCTCAATACCATCCATTTTGGGCATGTTTATATCGGTTATGACAACCGAAATCTGTTCTTGTTGGATAAATTCAAGTGCTTCAAAGCCGTTACTTGCGGTAAAGACTTCGTAACCTGCCCGACTTATGACCTCGCTTAGCGATCTGCACATCAAAGGCTCATCATCAACAACAAGTATTTGTCCTCCCATAAGCATTTACCTCATATTATAGAGCTGACTAGGTTTTCTATGTCCTTAAATTGTTTTTCCTGTGAATAGTTTTCCTCAATATATTGTCTATACTCAAATGAGTTATAATCATCTTCCAAAACTAATTTAGTAAAGTCTTTGATACTATTAAATATATATTTTGGTGGATATAGTTCTTTTGCACCGATGAAGTTATGTATTAACGGTTTTAGCCCACATGCCATAGCATCGGCTATTCCATGACAGAATGATTCAAGGACGCTTGTTGATATAGTAAAATGCTTGTCGTCTAACCATTTGCTAACATCGTCTATCCAACCGTGAAAGATCACATTATCGCTTAAATTCATCTCTTTAACTATATGATCAAAATATAGTTGAAACCTTAATTCTTGATGTCTACCTGCGATATGAAGCATATATCTATCGTCAATGTCAACTAAATGCTTTATACATTGGAGCAATAGTGACGGGTTCTTTTTGTGATTTATGTATCCGACGTAAGCTATATTGAACCCTTTTTTTCTTTCTTTTAATGTATATTTATTTAAATCAACACCATTTGGGATAACATGAGTGTTGACGCTCTTATCAAGATTTGGGACCTGATTAATAACGATATTTTTTATATGAGGGGCGACAAAAATTAGATCGTCAACATTTTCCCAGTTCACTAAACGGATCAAATCTGTAAACGCCTCGTAACTATGCAACCTGCACAAAACCTTACATACTTTTGGCAGTTTTGATGCGTGAACTATTAGATTATCGCACCATTCAAACCACGATATATCGCTCCACTTCATCAAATTGTGCATATCTTGGACTGTCTCACCACGAAATCTCGCGACTTCATATTTTGTTGAAAGATGATCTATAATGTCGTTAAGAAATGTGTCATTGGCACCGCAGAAAAAGGCAATTCTTTTATGATTATTTCTAATGGGTTTCTCTTTTTTCTTTTCTTGATGTATCAGTTGATAATTTTCCTTAATATTAGGGTCATCTGGCAGGATTTTTATCGCTTTATCAATAGCTGTTTTCGCTTCTTCTAACTTCCCAAGTTCATAACTTATAATAGCATGATTATTGAGTATATCCGCTTTTTCCGGATCAAGTTTTAGGAGTTTTTCTGATAATTTAAAAGCCTTATCACGTTTTCCTGACTTATAAGTTTCATCTATTCTTTTCCTTATATGAGATTTAAACTCCTCAAATTTTGTTAAGTCTCCTTTTTCATATACTTTGGCAAGTCCATATATCGCCTCTTGATGATCGGGGTCTATTTCAATCGCTTTTTTGAAATTTAATTCTGCGTTTTTCAGATCACCTTTTACGTAATATAGGACTCCTAAGTTATTGTAAATGGAAGCGTCAAAAGGATTTAGTTCAGCGGATCTTTGAAAATTCTTTATTGCTTCGTCAATTTTACCTATAGAGTGATATAATACCGCGAGATTATAATGTATTTCTACACGATTAGGATATTTCTCCACTGCTTCTTTTAACTTGTTTATCGCTTCATCTTTATCGCCTTTATCTATCAATTTATTAGCTTCATCAATATATTCTTGATAGCTTTGCATTTTACACCCCTGTTAATCATCTATGGATAGATTTGTTTTTGTGTATGACTTATTTGAAGAGTTGTTTATCAAATAGATGATCTCTGGTTGAGAGGGGTTTATTTTCAGGGAATTTTGCCATATATTCATAGCTTTTTCCCTTTCTCCGATCTGCATATAGGCTTTTCCGAGCATTTCATAGACAAATTCAACATCCAAGTCGTGTGTTTTTTCAATATCCTTTCCCTCTAAACTCATCATCCTGCTTTTAATTTCCAAAAACCTTTCAAGAGCGAGAATTGCGTTATAGTATCTTTCCTGTTTGAAATAAAGACGACCAAGATTCACTATTGCTTGCAGATATTCTGGGTCTAATTTCGCTGATTTTGCGAAGAAAGATTCAGCCTCTGCTTCCATACCGATTTCAACACAACATTCACCTAAGTAATTGAAAGCTTGTTCATGTTTATCATTGCTTAATACGACTTTTTGGAAGTATTTAATTGCCTCTACAAATTTCTCTTGCTTTTTTAGAACCAATCCCATTGTAAAATTCAAAGATTCAATATCGGAATCTGAATAATGATCGTTTCCTTTTTGCCTTGAATTCACATTCTCAATTAGGAAATTGAGCAATTCTTCTGCCTCTGAATATCTCTCTTGACTGATATAGATTATACACAGATCAAGGGCGGTTTTCATTGACGGGCGTAATCTAAAAGATTCACTGAAAAACTCCCGCGCTTCTTGGATCATCTCTGCACACATAGCACATTGCCCCATCAGATAATAGGCTTCTGCATTGCCGGGTTCTTTTGTTACTACTGATTTATAAAACGGCAAAGCATCAGCAAACCTGCCTTGACTTTGATATAACAAGCCCAAGTTAAAATAAGCCTCAACCATATCAGAATCTATGTTAAGTGCCTTTTTGAATTGATTTTCCGCATTGAAAAAATCGCCTTTGTGAAAATATATAATACCCAAATGATTGTGGACAGTTGCCTGATTTTCATTGATCTGAAGTGCTTTCAGTATGTAAGGTTCTGCCTCCGTAAACATTTCTGCGTTTAAGTAGTATTCAGCAATATCCAAGTTCGCTTCTAACGAATTTGGATCTCCCTCCAAAGCCACTTTCAGTTGATCAACCTCTCCCTCAATATCGTTTTGAATAGCCTTTGACGACAAAATATATCACTCCTTCCAAATCAGTGCCAATAATTAGAACCCATATATAATATCGGCAAAATTTCGTTGATCTTTAGCACATTTTTTGAGAAAAAATAACCCTTTTATCAAAATTATTTTGACTCTTTCCTGTTTGAACTCAGCTAAAAAGCCTTTGACTATCTGTAATTTAGATGATAAAATATTGTTGTTACTCAAACAAACCGTTCAATATTTGACTATACAGGGACTATAATATGACCGATTATTCTAAAAATTCCCAAATGCAGATATGCAAAGCTTGTGGAATATGGAAGCTTGCAACTGACGATGTTTATTGCAGTTACTGTGGAGAAAGAGTCGCAAGCCTTAATGCTAAGCTTTCAGATGACACTGTATATTTCAGTGACTCTGGTGTGCATGATGAGATCGTTTTATCAATTGTCAATGATGGTCAGACTGACATTAATGTAGATTCAATAGATTTTGAATATGATTGGATTCAGCCATTATACGAAAAATCAACTATACAGACTACGAGTGAAAATAACATAAGTCCTCCTCATCAAATACCTACAAACAGTCAATGGGATATTCCATTAGCTATAAATCTTGTTGAGCGAAATAGTTATTATAACTGCGGTATTCAAATCAAATCAGTTGCTGGTATTATCAATTTGAGTGTGCAAGTTTTGCCTAAACCCCGCCTAAGTATGCACATTGACTATCCATTAAGCGATGATAGCGATGAGATGAGCCATGTTTTCATTGATATTGGAAAGAAATATCTTGATCAGGAAATGCCATCTTGTCATATAATTCGTAATTCTGAATCAAGGAATGAGATTTGGTCTTGTTATATAGAGATTTACGAAAGCATTGTAGAGATAGAATCCATTGAAGTTGGACTAAAATCAGATGACAAATTTAACCCCTCTCAAAATATTACAATTTCACAACATCCCAAGATGCCTATTAGATTAGAGCCAACAGGGATACGTAAAATAAATTTTGCCCTTAATATAAATACCGCTAATCTTCCAATCGGTGAGCATATCTGCCTTGTGCGTGTTAAATGTTCAAAGATAGACGAATATATGTTAGGTCAATTCTCTATTAATCGCAGATCAAAACCTGAAATTGAGTTTTCGAATGCCGAACAAGGTATAATAACAATTCCCGATGAGATGCTTGTCAGGAGCAATGACGATACAAAAGAGATAGCAATTGGGATCACAAATATAGGTGGATTGGAAGCCATAATAACAGATGTAAAAATAGATGGCGATTGGCTTGAACCATTATTTGAATTGCCTAAAATTCTCAGCATTAATCAATTAGAAAATCTCAATTTCAACGCAAAAATTGGAATGGCATTTCAGAAATTAATGGAATCTTACGAATCAATACAAATGAGGGCAAATTTATCGTTCAAATTCAAATGCCTTGGCTATCCTGAATATACAATTCCAGATAAAAGAGTAGAGATCATTGTGACAGTTGCTCTTATGCCTGAGTATGAAGGCACTGTCGCAATTGATTTTGGGACTGTCAACTCCTGTTGTGCAGTTGAAAGTGCTATATTTGCCCAGAAAAGCAATATAGTTCCGCTTGGCGACGAGTCCGCAACTACGGACAAGGAAAGCAGGGAAATATTGCCTTCCGTCATATATTACAGAGATGAGGAAGACGGAGTTTTTGATTATCTTGTCGGTCAGCAAGCTTTGGTATTTTCAATGATGCCAGACACAAGCCCTTGCACTGTTCGTTCAATAAAACGAAAACTTGGTCAACGAGAACGTGTCAGTGTCCTTATGGATATGTCAAAACGTCGTATCTCTTTCCTGCCTGAGCAAATAGCGGGACATATCATAAAATATATGATTGACAAGGTTGAGAAATATCTTCAACGTAGGATCAAGCGATGTGTCGTCACTCATCCAGCAAGATTTTTTAGACCACAAATTAACGCCCTTGAACGTGCTTTTCAAAAAGAATGCGGAGTTGAAGTAAGTGCCTTTATAAATGAAGCGGTTGCTTCTGCACTTGATGCCATTCTTGAACAAGGTAAGTCAAATAAAACAGAATATACAATTGTAGTTTATGATTTTGGCGGAGGCACAACCGATATTGCACTTATCAAGGTTATTGACAAGGTAGGCGAAGATGGCATTAGAGAAATAGTGCCAGAGACTCTCGGCATTGACGGCAAAAGAAGGCTTGGCGGAGATGATGTGACCGAAAGATTGGCAAATCTTATCCACGAAAAATGCGAAAAAGAGATTAAACAAGGTGCTCATGGAAAATTGATATGGGATAGCGATGATAATCCAAATGTCATAAACGTTCCAGAGGGATTAGACATCAATGAAGTCCGAAATTCCGCTATTATGAATATGCTTACATTAATTAACATTGCAGAAGAGCATAAAAAACGTTTAGCTAACGGAGAAAGTGCGAGATTGCCATTATTTTCGCTAAATTATATTAATAATGAAAACAAAATAGACACATTCACTTTTTCCATAGAGGTTACAGAAAAGGAGATGAATGCCTTAATTGAAGATGATATAAGGGACGCAATGAAACTTGCTTGGGACTTAGTAAGAATTGCAAATGAGCGTGATGGGACAGACATAAAATATCCCGATATATTTGTGCTTTCTGGCATGTCGTCAAGGTTGCCTATTGTCAAAAAATTAGCAAAAGAGCTGTTCCCGAATTCTCGTGTTTGGCTACATCCAGACCCAAAGGCTTGTGTCGCCAGAGGAGCATATTTTATACATGCAATTTCAGAATTTCCTGCGATGATTTCAGTAGATACTACGATGCTAAAATCACCTCCACCTACGAGTGCCCAATACGGCATAATGGTTTACGGTCTGCATGGCGAGCCTGTGTTCAAGAGTGCTATACCTAAAGGAGCAAGATTGCCCGCAGAAGGCATTATAAAAGGATTTAAGATCGGCAGAAAAACTGCAATAACAGTTTATGAAAATCCGGGAACAGGGACGTCTGATCCAGAGATCAGAAAGATCGCAGTATGTCGGCTAAATATTCCTGACTCCATAAGCGATAAAGAGCTTCGCACTGCACAGGTATTTATGAGATTAGAAGATGAGATGACTATGAAGATTGTCCTTCGTGTCGCTGATAAAGAATATGAATTTAAAGCGGATGTTGAGCCTTATATTTAGCTTTAATGCTTTTTAAGGGGGTACTTATATGCGAATTTTCAAGCGAAAAAAAGATGAATTTGTGCCTAAAAATGAGTTCTTTGATATTCCTGTGGGAAGTATTATTGAACTATCTGATATGGCGACATTTAATCTTGAAGATAGGACTTCACAAAGCTTTGAAGTGAGAGGATACAAGAAATATGAAGCTGATGGATTTCTCCGATATATGTATGATCTGATTGATGGAGAGGAGATCATACTTGGTGTTGATGTTGATCCAAGCACAAAAGACTTTCAATTAGCAAGGTTTGTTATTAACTCCGAAGAGGAATGGACAGAACCCCTTGGAGATACAATTGTCATGGATTTTGAAGACCCCGAAAACGAGAACGAGATCATAACCGTTGAATATTATCGCGATAACATCATTAATACTAAGATGACCACTGTAAATTCCGAAGGAAGCGAGGAATATTACGACATTGAGTTACAAGATTACTCAGCAGAAGACGGATCAATCCTCATGGTTGAATTATGGGAATCATACTTCACTTTTTATGTCGGTGAACCATTAGAAAAAGGAGATGTAAACGTATTTCCAATAAATCCCGATGAAAAAAAATAGGACGCAAGATATAGAAATGGATAGGAATAAAAATTATCATTTCGTGCTAACTTGCGTCTTATATTTATTTATATTTGGAGGTATAGCTATGGCTAACCAGAGACAGCCAGAAATCAGTTTTTATGTATCCAGTGACGGAGACGATAGATGGTCAGGAAGATTAAGCGAGCCTAATCAGACAAGGACTGATGGTCCCTTCGTTACCTTAAAGCGTGCAAAAGATGCGATTCGCAATCTTGAATGTAGATTAGTTACGGGTGAACTTCGTCAGAATATCAACGTCTTCATCCGTAAAGGGACATATTTTTTAGACGAACCATTAATTTTTACGCCTGAAGATTCTGGAAATGAAAAATGCTCAGTCACTTTTTCTGCATACAAAGATGAAAAAGTCATAATAAGTGGTGGTAGAAAAATAACACAATGGAGTAAAATAGATACTTCACTTTGGAAAGCAGAATTGCCCGACGTTAGATCAGGGAAATGGTATTTTAGGTCTCTCAGAGTTGGTGATAAACAGGCTATCAGGGCAAGATACCCAAATTATGATCCGCAAAACCCAACGACGGGTGGATGGTGCTTTGTTTCAAAGACAATTCCCGAGAAGACTTATGATCGCGTAGTTTTTAATCCATCTGATTTTCCAAACTGGGATAATTGGGACGATGCAGAAGTGCATATTTTCCCCGCTTGGGGCTGGGTCAATACTATAATGAAAGTAAAAGGTGTTGATAAAGAAAATCACGCTATAATTGTTGATTGCAAGCAAGATATACGACCCGGAAATAGGTTCTTTATCGCTAATGTCCAACAAGCACTTGATTCCCCTGGGGAATGGTGTCTTAATTCAAGATCAGGGGAACTGATATATTGGGCAACCGAAGAAAATTTCCCAAATATAGATGTGATCGCACCTGCTATGGATAGGCTTATAGTTATACAGGGAGATATGAATAAAGGTAAGTTTGTTGAGAATATTCGCTTTGTTAATCTCACATTTTCAGATACAGACTTTAGCCTTGATGGATATTATGATCCTGCGGATTCTGCTATATGGCTTTCAGGGGCAAAAAATTGTCTAATTGACGGATGCTTATTTGAAAATATCAATGGTTACGCTGTCAGATTGGATAACAAGAGCAATGACAACAGGATCATCGGAAATAAAATGATAAAACTCGGTCAGGGCGGAGTTATAATGCTTGGAAATAGCGAAAATCAGCCTTTTAATAACATTATCGCTGGTAACGATATTCAAGATTGCGGGCAGGTTTATAAGCATGTCGCAGGAGTTTATGTCACAACAGGTAGCGGAAATCTGGTTGCACACAATAACATATATCGCATGCCTAGGTATGGCATATCATTTAAATCTTATGGTAAAGGTGCTTCTTCGCATAACAATATTGCAGAATACAACGAGATAATAGATTCAAACCTTGAAACTAATGATACAGGGGCAATAGAGACATTAGGACGTGATTATGAGATCAGCGGAAACATCATCAGATTTAACTATATTCGCAACGTTGTCGGCATGAACACAACTCCCGATGGACAGATTATAAGCCCTTACTTTACTTGGGGAATATATCTTGACGACTATAGCAGTGGAACGACTGTATATGGCAATATTGTTGATGGAACAGTTGTAGGTGCAATCTGCATACATGGCGGAAAAAATAACGTATTTGAGAATAATATCTTTATGAATGGATCAGAACGTCAAATGACACTTCAGCCAAGAGATGATTTTATGACTGGCAATGTTTTTCGTCATAATATAGTTGTTTTCAACAGCACAAAATCTGTCTTGTGGTATAGTTGGCAGAATACTTGGCGACCTGATCGACTTTCGGAATGTGATTATAATATCTATTGGCACACTGGAGGATTGAATTTACTTGACGAAAACCTAAAAATCACACCAGAAGGCAGTTTTTCTGCATGGCAAGGATTGGGATTTGATAAAAATTCCATTATTGCCGATCCGATGCTCACCTCTGATGAAAAGCCTGAACTTAAAGATAGCTCTCCCGCCCTTAAAATAGGTTTTAACCCTATTGACTTGGAAAAAATCGGTCTTAAAGGCTTTGATAAAAGCAAATATAAATGAAATAATAGATAAACTTAAAGAAGTCTATATCGTCAAATTTGTTATTATGTTAAATGACATAAGACTTGTTTGTATTGATCTAACTGAAGGGGGATGTTAATGCACAAAATACCAGTAAACATTCTTCTACTTGCATTGTTGGGCATTGTCTTTGTTGCTTTTTATGTTAATGCAGAAGAATCTAATCAACAGGTTGAGCTTTCACTTCAAGACTGCATATCGCTTGCCTTAAAATCAAATCTGAACATACGTATCCAAAACTTAAACCCTCAAATACAAGATTCTATCCTATTAATGACAAAAGGCAGATATGATCCATCATTAAGCTTTAACATAAATACAAGCAGTTCAGAAGGCAAATCTGTCAGTCAAAAAACTAATGCCCAATCATTTGGTTTCGGCATTAAAGACCCTATAATAACTGGCGGAGAATACGGCATATCCCTCAATAGCAGTCGTTCTGATAGTGATTCCATTTCTCAATCCTTGAACCCTGCATATCGTTCAGGGACAGTTTTTAGCATAAGTCAACCTTTGATGGAAGGGTTTGGCATCGGTTTGAACAGAATTCCCATAATAATAGCAAAAAATAATAAAGATATATCTACTCTCCGACTTAAATCTCAATTAATAAAAAATCTTACAGACGTTCAAAATACCTATTGGGAGCTTGTCTTTGCCATAGAAAACCTTAAAGTTCAAGAGTTGGCACTTAAACAGGCACAAGACCTATTAAATCTAAATATAAAGCTTAAAGAGAATGACAAAGCAAGTTTAAGCGATATTCTTCAGGCACAATCAGCAGTGGCTTCACGCGAAGCAGATGTCCTATCGGCAAAAGATGCTATCAAAGATGCAGAAGATAAACTCAAACGGATAACTAACATAATACAAGATGAATCACAATGGGAAATATCTATTATACCGACCGATACACCAATATCTGAGGAAATATCAGTTGATATTCAAGATAGCATAGCTTTGGCATTGGAAAAGCGACCTGAGTATTTACAAGCGAAGTTAGATGTGGAAAATAGCGATTTAACAGTTAAATTAGCAAAAAATCAAAAACTCCCAATAATAGATTTAGATGGAAGTCTAAGTCTAAATGGACTTGGAGATAAATTCAGTGAACCATATTCCCAGGTAGGGAAAGCGGAAAATAGGACTTGGACAGCAGGTATCGCCCTTCGTATGCCATTAGGTGGGAAATCTGATAACGGCTATTTAAAAAAGAGTCAATTAGAGAAAGAGCAAAAACTTTTGGCACTTAAAGATCAAGAGCAACAGGTCATTGCAGATGTCCGTTCTGCTGTCCGTCAGCTTGATACAGGGATTAAACGTATTCAAGCCACAACTAAGGCAGAGGAGTTCGCAAGGCAAGTCTTGGCTACAGAAGAAAAGAAATATTCTCTTGGGCTTAGCACAAGCTATAATTTGTTACAATTTCAAGCAAATCTTGCTACTGCAACGAAAAACCGCCTCAGAGCAGTTATTGACTATCGTAAATCAGTTGTCAATCTATACCAAAGTCAAGGAGTTACGTTGGATAGATTAAATATAGCATTTGAGGAATAATTACTGACCGATTTAATTTTATACTACAACAGGCTTTGGAAAGGAGTCATTTGTGAAAAAAGCTATCGTAATTATCGCAATATTTGCCGTCCTTATCGGTATGGTAGTTTATGCCTATGTAGTTAAAGGGAAACAAAAATCTGCTGGAACGATGGCGAGTGGTCGTGGACCGATGAGTGTCCCTGTGGAAACGATGAAAGTTGAGGTCAGCAACATCACAAAAAAGATATTTGTAACAGGGACTATTAATGCCCGTGCAGAAGTAACAATTTATCCTAAGCAGTCTGGTGAGATAATTAAACTTTTGGCTGATAAAGGCGATCGCGTAAAAGCTGGACAGATATTAGCGGAGATAGATTCCACAACTTTTCAAATTCAAAAGCGTCAAGCAGAAGCTGACCTTGAAAGTGCAAAAGCTGCTTATGATAAAACCTCTCCTATCGCTGTTATTAAATCTGAAACCGATTTTAAGCAAGCTAAAAGTAATCTTGACAGATTAACTTCTGCATTAAAACAGGCAGAGTTAGACCTTGAACTCCAAATAAAACAAGCAGATATTCAAATTAAAAAAGCTAATAGCGATTTAAAGATTGCTCAGGCGCGTCTTGATGCCGCTATTGCAGGGGCAAGGGAACAAGAATTGGAGCCAGCCAAAGCAAGAATGGAAAATGCAAAGAAAAATTTAGACAGACTACAAGCCCTTTATAACGATGGTATGATCGCCAAAGAACAAGTGGAGTCTGCACAATTACAGTATGACATCTATTACGCCCAATATTCTTTGATTAAAGAGGGAGTAAGACCAGAGGATTTAGAGATTTTAAAAGAACAAGTAGAAGCAGCTAAAACTTCGTTAGAATCAGCAATAGAGAATAAAAGATTAATTGACATTAAAAAGACAAATATAGATTCAGCAAAAGCACAAATTGAGAATGCACAGGCATCACTTGATTTAGCATTAGCATCAAAAGAGGCAGGAACATGGGAAAAAGAGCTTGAACAAGCAAGATCAGCAGTAAAGAAAGCAGAAGCTTCTCTTGATCTCGTTAAACAAAGGTTAGAAGAATCAATTGTCAGGGCGTCTATAAACGGGATTATCGCCCAAAGGTTTATGGATAAAGGGGATACAGCATCTACAACAAAACCGTTTTTTACTATCGTTGATATTGATGTTGTTAAAATCATCGCAAAAGTGCCTGAAAGGGATATAGTAGATGTAAAGCTTAATCAAGAGGCTGTAATAAAACCTGACGCTTATCCGGGACAGATATTCAAAGGCAAGGTCACAAACATAAGTCCTATAATTGATAGAGAAACGCGGACATGTGATATTGAGATCACCGCGGATAACCCAAATCTCAAATTAAAGCCAGGGATGTTCACGCGTGTTGAATTGACAACAACTGAATATAAAAATGTCCCTTTAATTCCAATAGAAGCTATAGTTAAAGAAGCTGACGAAACTTTTGTGTATGTTGTTGATAATGGCAAAGCTGTCAAAAAGAAAGTTGAGACAGGCATAACAGATGGCGTTAAAATACAAATTATATCAGGCTTAAATCCCGGTGATGAGTTTATAATGGCTGGAAAATATACACTTCGTGAAGGAATGGACGTCACAATAGCTGGTGAAGGACCTAAGGGTCAGATGCCCGGAAAGGGAGAAAAGGGACAAGGTAAAAAACCAGAAGGTCCTTTTGGTGGAGATAGAAGTGGGGGAGGAAGATGAACCTTTCAGATATAGCCTTAAAAAGACAAATAACAACCTTTATGGTTTTTATAGCAATTATAGTGATAGGTGTCTTCTCATTGGGAAGATTATCAATTGATCTAATGCCAGATGTTGAATTTCCTTCTTTGACTGTATCTACATCATATCCTGGGGCAAGTCCAAAGGAAGTTGAGACGCTTATCACTGAGCCGATAGAACGGGCAGTTAGCACCGCACAGAACATAGAGAATATCACATCTACTTCCAGTGAAGGAAGCTCATCAGTGACTATCGCTTTCACATGGGGAACGGACATGAAGGATGCTGCTAACGATATACGTGAAAGGGTTGCACGTGTTCGCGGTATGTTGCCAGAAGACGCCAGCGATCCTATGGTATTTAAGTTTGATCCTTCAAGTATGCCAATAGTCTTTCTTGGTCTATCAGGCGATATGCCTCTGGATAAGATTCGCAAATATGCTGATAATGAGATAAAATACCGACTTGAACAGATCAAAGGTGTAGCCGCAGTTAGCATTCGTGGCGGATTGGAACGTGAAATCCATGTTGACGTAGATAGAAGTAAGATGGAGTCGCTCGGACTTTCTTTTAGCCAAATAATCAATGCTTTATATAACGAAAATCTTGATAAACCCGGCGGATATTTGGAAACTACGAGAAGCGAACTTTTATTACGTATTTCTGGTCAATACAAGAGCTTACAGCAAATTGCAAATACTGTTATCGGACAAAAAAATGGAACTCCTATATATCTTCATCAAGTTGCGGAAGTTAAAGATTCTTTTAAAGAGAGAAGGTCCGATACTCGGTTAAAAGGTGAGCCGGGAATTTCAATCACCGTTCAAAGACAAGCTGGGGAAAACACTGTTAGAGTAGCAGATAGAGTTGTAAAACAGGTTGATAAGATCAATAAGATTCTTCCCCCTGGTATGAAGCTTTTTGTAGCACGAGATACGTCAAAATTTATAAAAGACTCAATAAATCAAATGCAAAAGTCTGCGATCATAGGCGGTTTTCTTGCGGTTGTGATTTTGCTTGTGTTCTTGCGTAACATAAGAAGCACGGTCATTATCGCTTTGGCAATTCCGATAGCAATTATATCAACCTTTATTTTGATGTATGCAGCAAAATTAACGCTTAACATGATGACACTTGGTGGACTTGCGTTAGGTATTGGTATGCTTCTTGACAACTCCATCGTCGTCCTTGAAAATATCTTCCGCCATAGAGAATGGGGCGAAGGACCTTTGGAATCTGCTTCTATTGGAACAAAGGAGGTCAGCGCAGCGATCACCGCCTCAACATTGACAACTCTATGTGTTTTCTTCCCGATGTTCTTTGCAGCGGAAGGCATGCAAGGGGTATTTTTCAGTCAGTTGGCTTATACAATATCGTTTTCGTTGATCGCATCGCTTTTTGTTGCACTAACTTTGGTGCCTGTCCTATCTGCAAGGTATCTCCATATCAAGCAAATAGACGATTCTGACCATAGATCAAAGATTAAAAATGCTTTGGCAAAAGCCTTTGACAATCTAAGCATAAAATATGGAAATGCTCTCAATTGGATATTAGATCACAGGATTTGGGTAGTTATTATATGTCTTTTAATGTTGGCAATAGTTCTTGCCCTTGCTCCAATGATCGGTATGGAACTTATGCCTCAAGTAGATGAGGGAAATATAGCGGTAAATATTCAGCTTCCAGTAGGGACAAAGTTTCAAATCACAGATGCACTTACCAAAAAGATTGAAAAAATAATCCAAGAAAATGTTCCAGAAATGAAAAATATGCGAACAAATGTAGGCGGTGGAGGCTGGTTCGGTGGTTCTGGCACTTCTCACTTAGCAGATATTAATGTCGATCTTGTGGAAAAGAAATTTCGCAAGAGATCAACAGAGGAAGTTATAAATGATCTCAGAAGGAAAATTGTCGGATTTCCTGATGCGAAGATATGGATCTCTGCACGTGGTTCTATGATGACTCGTTTACTTGGCGGTAGAGAAGAAAGGGTAGAGGTAGATATTCGTGGACATGACCTTGATATAGGAGCGGTATTAGCTGAACAAGTAAAACAGATCGTTGAAAGTGTCCCTGGAACCGTTAATGTCCGTATTAGTAGAGAGGAAGGCAAGCCAGAATTGACTGTCCTTGTTGACCGTGACAAAGCCTCATCTCTTGGACTAAACCTAATGACTATTGCCAATACTGTAAACACTGGGCTTACAGGAACAGTTGCTACGAGATTTAGGGAAGGCGGAGAAGAATACGATGTCCGTGTTAGAATGAAAGAGGAAGATAGGCTTTCATTAGATAATGTTAAAACCTTTGCAATAAAAACGGCGACAAATGCAAGTGTGCCTCTCAGCAATATCGCTAACATTCAGGAAGGAAAAGGTCCTATCTCTATACAAAGGCGAAACCAAGAGCGACTGATAACAGTTTCATCAGGCATATCGGGCAGAGATTTTGGAAGCATAACAAGAGATATAAATGCTAAGTTAGCGTCTTTTAGTGTCCCAGAAGGATTTACTGTTCAGCTTTCTGGAGAGCAAGAGGAACAAAGCAAGGCTTATACTTCTTTGATGATTACTTTCTCTTTGGCAATTCTGCTTGTATATATGGTTATGGCATCTCAATATGAATCGCTATTGCATCCTTTTGTGATAATGTTTTCTATCCCATTCGCTTCAATTGGCGTTATACTTATGTTATTTTTGACGGGGACAAATTTAAGCATCCCAGCTTTTATCGGTATAATAATGTTAGCGGGTATTGTAGTCAATAATGCCATCGTCCTTGTAGATTATATAAACTTGATGAGAAGACAAGGGACAGAATTACGCGAAGCTATTGTTGAAAGCGGTCGTAGAAGGCTTCGTCCAATTCTTATGACAACATTGACTACCGTATTCGGTATGATACCGTTAGCACTTGGAATTGGTGAAGGATCAGAGATGCAAGCCCCTATGGCGAGGACAGTTTTAGGTGGGTTAAGTATAGCAACTTTATTTACTTTATTCTTTATTCCAACGCTTTATAGCCTTATGGAATCAGCAAGAGAGAAGATTATGAGCAGAAAAAGCCATAGTTGATGATATGCTTTCTATCGCCGTTCTTTCTTTTCGGTGTTTGATATTTTCAAGCTTTTTTATTACTCCGAAGAGAATACTATTTTTATCTCTCCTTGTAAACTACTATTCTACCAACAAAATTTACACGCACCTCTGGTAATGATAATTCTTGAAATACAAACATATCTCATATATAATTGATTATCATTAGTTTTATTTTGGTAGTCAAGCTTACAAGATTTAAACTTCACAGACCCTGATCACTGATTACTGATCACTGATTATTGCAGAGGTGATATATCATTAAAATTAAATCAAATAAATATTGGATATTTCTCGGTATCTATATAATTTTTATCTTCTTATTATCATCAATTCCACCGAAATCAATACCTGATATGAAAACTGAGTTACCGATTGATAAGGCAGTTCATTTTATAGAATATGGTATTTTAGGATTTCTTTTATTTAATTCGCTTCGTAGCTTTGATAGATTGAGAATATGGCAAATCATAATTATAGTTATCTCTTTTGGAGCTATTTTAGGGGCTTTAGATGAATCTTATCAACGTTTGACAAAACGGACATCAAGCATATATGATTGGTTTGCAGATGTCTCTGGCGTTACAGTGAGTGTAATTTGCATTGTATTATATTTGAACTCAAAAGTTTTTAAGAAGATAAGGTTCAAAATAGAAAAACCATCATGAAAACTATCAGACACAAAGGATTATTATTTGCATTAGCGATGATCGGCTTCACTGCCACAGCAGGTCAGATTATCTTAGTGCGTGAATTTATTGTCGTATTTTATGGAAATGAGCTTTGTTTAGGTGTAATTCTGGCAAACTGGCTTCTTTGGGGTGCTGTGGGAAGTTGGCTTTTAGGACGTTTAGCAGACAGGCTTAAAAGAAAAATCGGAACTATGGCAATATGCGAGATAATCCTTGCAATATTGCTTCCTTCATTGATATTCGCTATCAGATCAGCACGTGTCCTTCTGAAAGCTCAACCGGGAGAACTCATCGGTTTTGTCCCTATGGTAATATTCAGCTTTATCTCATTAGCTCCTGTTTGTGCGATCTTGGGATTTCTATTTGCACTCGGCGCTAGGATTTTTCCTTCTGTCAAAGGTGCAAAACAAATTGGATATACATATATACTTGAAGGCATCGGGGCGGGAACAGGTGGGCTATTGACAAGCCTATTGATGATCCGTTATCTCAACTCATTCCAGATCGCTATGATCATCGGTTCATTGAATATTACTGCATCCGCATTTCTACGAACTTTTTTAGGAAAACGAAAGCCAATAAAAATTTTCTTTAAGGGATTAACTATTCTACTTTTAATAATAAATGTCTATCTAATTTTGCCAGACAATTCTGTTTCTATCCATTTTGAATTGCTTAACAGGTTAAAATCTGACAGGCTTGATTATAGTTCACTTAAAATCCAATGGGGCATGTTTGGGCTAAAAGATTCCAAAAACTCAATTTATAGTAATCTTACGGTTGTTGGCATTGAGGATACGTATACATTTTTTTCAAATGGTCTAAGCATGTTTTCTGTCCCTAATCCCGCATCAGCAGAGCAAGTCTCACATTTCGCCATGCTTGAACATCCTGATCCGAAAAATGTTTTGCTTATTGGAGGAGGAGTTAGCGGAAGCCTTGGCGAAATATTAAAGCACCCAACAAAAAAGGTTGACTATGTTGAGCTTGATCCGACGGTTATTGAACTTGCAAAAAATTGGTTAGATAAAAAGGATATTGCACCTTTATATGATCCAAGAGTGACAATAGAAAATATTGACGGTCGCCACTTTGTTAAAAATTCAAAAGAAAAATATAACGTTATAATATTAGATTTGCCTGAGCCTTTTACTGCACAGTTGAACAGATTTTATACTCAAGAGTTTTTTCAGGAAATATACAATATTTTAGATGATAAAGGCATTTTTTCTATTGGAGTTTTATCGTCCGCGAACTATTTAAGCGATGAACATCAGGCATTTTTAAATTGTGTTTATCAGACACTTGATACCGTATTCGCGGATATAATCACTATTCCTGCCGATGATCAGATAATCTTTTTATCATGTAAATCAAAAGGGATACTTTCATATAACCAAGAATTGCTGACTGAGCGGTTGCGACAGAGAAATATTCAGGCATTATACGTCAGTGAGTATCAAATGCCTATTTGGCTTGAGCCGTGGAGAGTCCATTCATTTTCCGAACGTATCCGTGAGACAAAAAATATCAGAATTAACAAAGACCTTCAGCCAATCTCATACTATTATGATATGATCCTTTGGTCTGCTCAATTCTCAACTGCATCAAAAATTCAAGCGAAATATAATGAGATATTCAAATGGCTATCAAAGCTGAATTTGTGGTGGTTTTTATTGCCCTTTTTTGTTATTGGTGTGTTGATATTCCTTTTAGGAAATTGGAAAAATGGCGTTAGACGGCGATATATCCTTATCGCTGTGCTTGTCACTGGATTTTCTGAAATAGCGTTTGAAGTGATCGTCTCATTAGGGTTTCAGGTGATATATGGATATATGTATTATAAACTCGGGCTTATACTAACAGCATTTATGATCGGTCTTATCGGTGGGGGAATTACGATAACTCGGATTATGGATAGGCTTAAAAACGATCTTCTGACTTTTGTCTATACTCAGATAGCCATTTGTATCTATCCGTTATTGCTCTTGCTTGCTTTTTATATATTTAAAAGCGGATTTGCCTATTCCTTCGGAGCAAACGTAGTTTTTCCTATATTGCCAGTAGTTGCAGGATTTATGGGGGGATTTCAATTTCCGCTCGCAACGGGGATATATCTCAAATATAATTCCAAAGTCGGTCGCGTCGCTGGGCTGACTTATGGAGTTGATCTTATTGGTTCGTGCATCGGTGCTTTTTTAGTCAGTGCTTTTCTTGTGCCTATTATCGGCATCCAAAATACGTGTTTAATGATAATAATTTTAAGTGTTATAGTGCTTGTGCTTCTTCTGCAAAGTATGATTATCAGTAAAGATCAGAGTTAATAGTTATGAAATGTAGAAAATGCCATAAACAAGTAAAAGAGGACGATATATTTTGCCCTGCGTGTGGAACTAAGTTACAGTTTATATGTGACAATTGTGGAAGTTCGGTTGATGAAAATGACTCTTTTTGTAGAAAATGTGGAGTAGCATTAAAACAAGCGAGTGCTTCTACGATCTCATTTGACGTCGCAAAAAACTTGTCACATCACATAAACAATGCACTTTCTATTATATTAACAAGCTCACAACTTGCCCTACATATCAGTAAAAGCCTTTATGGGAATTTACGAACGGAATTACAAAATCTTCTCAATGATATTGCTGAATTTGCCGAAAATAGTGGTGTTCTTGTTCATCAATTTCAGGAATATATAAACGCCATTGAAAATAATGATTTAACAAGCGAAATAGAAGAATTTGCCAAAAAAATCATAAACTATCCCCAAATTGAAGCGGTTGAGAAGAAGATAAAAGATGATAATGTGGAGATTATAGAGATAAAATCTGAGAAATCAAGGCAAATATCTGTCCTCATTGTTGATGATGAAAGCAGAATTCGTCAAACTATGTCTTATGCGTTCTCATTAAGCGGACACAATGTTATTACTGCATCAAATGGTCAAGAGGCGATAGATCATATTGAGAAGAGGTTCTATAATATTGCATTTGTTGATCTCGTTTTGCCCGATATTGATGGCTGGCAAGTTATAGATATAATCAAGCAGAAATCACCAAACACAATGACAGTTCTTATGACTGGCTGGAATGTCAAATTAGATGATAATGAAGTATGGGCAAAGAATGTTGATGCTATGCTTTCAAAACCTTTCCAACTTTCCGATGTCTATGAGCTTATCAAAAATTTATAAAAAGGAGATGGTGATGTTGAAATTACAGTTGATTTTATTCGCTTTTACATTAATTCTGCTATGTTTTGCCATTATACCACAAAGGGTTTATTCACAATCTTATGGTATAGCTGAGAAATATCCCGGTGATATAGGGATTGAGAATGATCCTAATGTATTATTTGCTGAAAATTTTGAGGCAGGAAACATAGAAGAGATAGGAAAGCATTGGGACAATGTCAGTAACAAAGATGGAAAAGTTATGCGGATAAGCAGTGACGTTCCACCAAGCAGTTCAGGGAAATATTCGTTGCAAATGACATCTACTTTGGGAGAAAATACTGGCGGTCATCTATACGTCCGCTTAAAACGACCTGTTGATACTGCATATGCCCGATTTTATGTTAAATTCGCTGAGGATAATAGCTACATTCATCATTTTGTCCATATCGGAGGATATAACCCACCTACACCTTGGCCCCAAGGAGGAGCAGGGGAACGTCCCAGAGGTGATGATCGCGTTACTATTGGCATTGAACCACATGGAGATAATGGACGTTATCCACCACCTGGGATATGGAGCTTTTATAATTATTGGCATGAGATGAAAGTATCTGCTGGCAATAGATATTGGGGAAATGCTTTACGTCCTATCAAACCTGCAATTGTTCCAAAAGGAAAATGGCAATGCGTTGAAGTTATGATAAAATTGAACTCAGCGCCTGATATACCTGATGGTGAACTGGCGTTATGGTTAGATGGAG
>Ga0123519_10005102_pt1 | contig 21073 bp, 17 predicted proteins | sample YelNatPaOPRAMG02_FD_87396 | JGI IMG/M metagenome (GOLD analysis project Ga0123519, IMG submission 87396) | Hot spring microbial communities from Yellowstone National Park - Yellowstone National Park OP-RAMG-02 (version 2) | ecosystem: Environmental > Aquatic > Thermal springs > Hot (42-90C) ...
AAGCGCGGCGCCTCCTCCCGCAATCCGTATAAAATCTCGGCGCGTCAATTTACGTGTCATGGAGATCAGTGTGATGAAACTGTTTGATTGCAACGGCGACCCTGCATGGTAAGCTTACGGATTATTGTATGCAACCTCTGACAACGGTTACTAAATAGGATTATTCAATAACTATATTGTCTTACCTCGTAAAGAGCTTGTCCCAGCGATAGTTGGAAGCGGCTGGCGACTATTGTTATTTTAAGCCATTTTCTTCTGAATATCAATAAATTCCTTTAATGCCGCTTCAAGCATCCAAATATCCTTGCATCCTGAGATTGCCGGTTTTTTTATCCGCGTAAGCACTGAGCTTGCAACCCGACGTTTGACCATGGAGCCGTCACGCCATCTTCTCACACGACCGGTACGACGCTTCGCTCCACCATCCGGCGCTCTCTATAATAAGTTCCCCATCACTTGCCCGACGTGTCGCCATTTAGCGCGCGTCCGTTTTACGGATAATTTGGTATTCTGATTTACGATGGTTTTCTCCTCTCTAATGAGATTTTTTCCAGCCCAATTCCATCGTATTCGGGCGGAGTTCAGCCACCGACCTCTTTAACTTTACACTACAGTTGTAATATCCTCCGAATTTATGTTGTCCACACCAATGTCAGAGGCGGGATCGTTCCGGAGAACTCGTGCAAACCCGCCGGATTTTCGTTGGCGTTCACGTCCGGGATCCAGCGGAGGATATTCTCGCCATCGCGTAGCGCCAGTCGAGTGATATCCAGAGAGTGATAGAGCGCAGGCACGGCGAGGACATGGTTGTTCAGGATGATCCAGTTCAGGGAGCGGTCCGACTTCAGGAACAGTCTTTTCGCGCCCCGCTCCTTCGGTAATGTAAATCGCGTTTCAAAATAGAGATATTTTTCCGGCGATTTCGCCGTCGCCGGCATCATTACTCCAACGTCCGTTGCTATCATCCAATCGTTAAGAGGCGCCGATCTTACCGAGATGGGGAGGGCTTGCAGGTAGAACGTCCCCGTGATCCCTGCGGGTCTGGGGCGCCAAGGTTTTTGTTCTGCGGGAAGATGACCGTCCACTTCCAGGGCGAGAGTTATCACGCCTCTTCGAGCATACGGAGTCACATCGATGGAGAATGCGCCGTTATTGTTTGTCGGAATAAGTTCGGCGGAGATCTCTTTGCCGTTAATCCACATCCTTACGTTCTGCTTGAACCCCCAAAACCAGTACGGTGCGTCGAAAAAGAGGGTGACGTTCCGTTTTTTCCATTGACGCGGAATCCGAACGGTGCGCCTGAACCGCGCCACGGAATTCTCCGGCAAGCCTAGGGATGCAAAGGTTTCCGGTTTGACGACTCGCCATGCGCGATCCTCATAATTCTGCGCCGTCCAGTCCTCGCGCGGTATCTCCACGGACATGCGCCAGCCCTCCGCCAGCGGGATGGTGTCCTTCGCAGACAGGGGGACGGGTGGAATATCCCTCTCCGAAACGTAGGAAAGCGAACCCCATTGGTTTTTTTGGAACTCCAGCCATCTCAATACCGCCATTTCCATATCCTCGCGCGGGGAGGCGTAGACATGGCACTCCATAGGCTCCAAGGGGATTTGCGGAAGGGTGAAAGAGGTGGAGTCGGTTATCGTATCGATGATGGGATGTTTCGCCACCGCCAGATCACTCACCCGCCTGACGAGGTGATCCGAGCGTATGCGGATGGACGCGGAGAGGGGCGGTTGCGTGGCGTCGGTGTTGATTCTCGCGACGGGATAGAGATCGTAGACCCCGTTTTTGCTCACCCAACGCTCCGCCCAAATCTCCTGGTTCGCGTTTTCCGTTCCGATCACCCAGCTTTGCCGAGGGACTCCTAGGGATTGGAAGAGTTCATCCAACAGATTGGATAGGCTTGCCCTACTCATCCAATGACCGTCACGATCCATCGCACCTCGCCAAAAAGTCGATCCTAGCGTGACCACCATTCCCTTGCCGAGTTTGCGCGTGGCGACGGCGATATTCCCCTCCTCCTCGGAAAGGCGGTCCCAGGTGGCGACAACCGTAACTCCTTCATCTCCGGCGCGTTGTGCGAGTGGGCTCCCCGTCCTGTTCTTCTTCATCCAATCCAGAGCCAAACCATCGCCCTGGAGAGTTTTCTCGCGCAAGGAGGGCCAGAGGGCTTGGTCCTTCGCGAATGTGATTTCCCCGAAGGGGGGCTTGCGATTTTTCACGACAAGTCCCGTGAGCCTGCTGATCGGCCAACTGTAGGGGGTATCGGGAGTGTGCATCCCCGTGAGATGAATCGCCACGAATATCCCGCCATTTCGGACGTACTTTACAATGGCGTCCACATCCTCCTCGGCGAGCGTTTCCGTGGCATCGTCGAAGACGACCTTGAACCGGTTCGCAGCGCCATCGGCGAAATCCGGCAGGTCCACGTAATCCGCAGTGCGTCCGGTCGCCTGCACCTCGCCTCGTGCGATATCCCAACTCCACGGTCCCTGGAAGTTCAGCCTGACCGCGCGAACGGAGCGCAAGACCGCGATTTCGGGCGTGGGCATCGCCATCTTGCCGAGGCATCGCATCATTTCACGATTATCGAGCATCCATTGCGCCATGTCTGGCTTTCCGGCGTACTCGCTGAAATCGAAGACGACATCCGCCATGCTGTTGCCCAGCATGAGGAAAAAGGTCAGGAATTGGCGCAACTCCTGAGGCGTTCCAGCCGGCCCCCCGGGTTCACTGCTGGTGGGAATACCCATCCATGAGACATAGCGCGGCATCCATGGTCCCCAGCACCCCGCCCCCTGGCCGGTGTCATGCGGATAGGCGCCGTATCGCATGCATAGTTTTGGCAAGCGGTCCATGAGGTTCCAAGGCGCCATGATCTTAATGGGGCGCGTGGGGTCGCCCGCTCGGATGGCTTTGAGGTTGTTCTCCACCGTTTTGAGTTTGTAGACGCAGGTGAAATCTATCGCGTCGTACCATAACAGATTCTTCCGTCGATCCTCGGAAGGATAGGACCATCTTCCCTTGGGACTGAGAAAGACGTAGGAGAGCGGTCCGCGAACCTTCATCGTCAAGAGGTTTCGCCCGAGGTGCGCGGCGTCGCCTAATTCGAGACATTGATCCTGGTCAGGCCAGAGGGGGTGGTCCACCGTTAGGTCTTTGAGAAGCTTTCCGTTCAAATAGACGGCTATGGCGGTGGGGGGAGCCAGAGAGTGCCATCCGGCGCGGGAGACATGGAGGTATTTCAGTTCCGAGAGTTGCCTCTCCGTGAGAACGAACTGTTTTCGAATCCAGTAACGGGGCGTGGACTCTCCGGTATCCCCTGCATATTCCAGTATCATCACGTCGTTGCACCGGAGGGTTTTCCAATCACGCGGCGCTCCGTCGGCGTACCATTGCTCCTTCCCTCCCGCATCCATGGGGTCTGGAAGCCCCTGCCATTCCCCCGCCAAATCCACGCTTCTTTCTCCCCATCCGATGAATTCTCGCATGCTCGGAACGGGGACGTCGCTCCAATCGGCGTATGCGTTGCGATTCCCTTCATATCGTAAGCCGACCCGCTCCAGCGACAATCCCAAATCCTTTTGAAGATAAGCGTGCCAGGCTTCGGCGCAAGAGGGCATGCCGGAGTATCGGGACAGCTCCACCAGAGTCTGCCCTCCCAACTCTGCGGATCCGTGATGTCCCATGAAGAACGGGTCCTCCGCCGCCTTTTTCGCGACACGTCGCCTTAGATCAAGGGTGTAAGGGTCGCCTGCCGGAACGGGAACGAAGGCGTCGAACACCTGCAGGGATTCATGCTGAAAATCGGCGTAGGGGACTGCCCCGTCTTCCGGAGTCACATAGGGTAGCGGAATCCGATTCCAGAGCATGGGCGGTTGCATCGGTTGCGTCCAGTTCAAGAGCATACGATAGGGCGTGTGGTTTTGCCTTGCGATCGAGCGCCACCAATCCAGCACAGTGGTGTCCAGCAATCCTGGGGCGATCAGTCGTGTTTCATCCACTCCCGAAGCCATACATGCGGTTAAATCGTAACGGTGGAATTGCGCGAAATCTGCATTCACATCCGTCGGAAGAGCTCCTCCGCCCAAAAACCAGAACCCAAGCGCTGCGTTATCCATGCAGTCCAGCCAGGGAGGATATATATTTTGAGGAATCGGCGCCCAGAGCGATGCTTTCGCCTTCCTCGCCAAAGCGTTGATCTCTTTTTTGGATCGAGCACAGAGGATGTGGCAGTCTCTCCCCTTGCCACCTATGACCCACCAAGCCCTGTCCTCCAAGGTGACCGTCGTAGCGGACCTATCTTCGTCCGAGAGCAACCTTGCATCCCCAAATTCAAGCAAATCCGCCAGAAACTTGGAACCGCACATCCTCGCGAGTTCGGGGGTTTCCGCCGTAAGAGTGATCCAACTTGAATGCGCGCGGAAATCCACACGAGAATTGACGATGAGGGCTCCAAGCCCGCGCAGGTGAATCACGCGGCGGGGTGAATTCGAGATTGGAATTAGGCGTGCATTTGTAGTTTGCATCCCAAACGCAAAGCCAGCAGCCGAAATGGCGAATGACTGAATAAAGGCGCGACGACTGAGGGACATACCGATCTCCTTGTCCGCTCCCATGGCGTTTTTTCACGGGAGGAACACAGTTAAAATGCGAGGAGGATCTATGTTTCGGGATTGAGGTTTTGGCTTGACCATATCCGATCCGTAATTCCAGCCCTATGGTTAGCGACCCGCGCCATAACGAAGAGCAGGTCGGAGAGGCGGTTCAGCAATCGGATCACTTCGGGGTTCATGGTTTCCTTTTGCTGCAATAAAACGCAACGCCTTTCCGCGCGGCGACATATCGCTCTTGCGAGATGAAGTCTTGCGGAGAGAGCCGATCCTCCGGGAAGAATGAAGTTATTCAGAGCCGGCAACTCCTCCTCAAGTCGATCAATCGCTCTTTCCAGAGGGGTGATATCGGAGGGGGAGATTCTGATTATCGAATGAGAAGTGACATCGGATGGAGCCGCCAAATCGGCGCCCGTCTGAAAGAGAAGGTTCTGGATGCCATTCATGAGCGCACTCAGTTCTGAGTCTTCGCAATCGCATTTCGCCAACCCCACGGCGCAATTGAGTTCATCCACGTCACCGTAAGCCTCGACACGGGTATTCTCCTTGCTCACGCTTGCGCCCCCGACGAGGTGCGTGCATCCCGTGTCGCCCGTGCGGGTGTAAATACGATGCTTCATGATGTCACCACTTGGATGAAGGGATGAGTCCGTAGCCCAACGGCGTTGCGCGATTATGGAGCTATTTCTCACCCCTCCGTTTTTAAAGTATTGGGGATAAAGACGGTTAGCTTAGGGTTGCGCCGTCTTTACGCATCAATTATTTGCCTTTGAAGAAATTTGCGTTCACCTCGATATAGTTTTCCCATTCCTTCGGCACGTCGCTGTCGGCGAAGATTGCCGATACGGGGCATTCCGGCTCGCATAGTCCGCAATCGATGCACTCATCCGGGTTAATATAGAGCATATCGTAAGGTTCGGCTCCCTCTTTAATGCAATCCACAGGGCATACCGCAACACACGCCTTGTCCTTCACTCCAATACAGGGTTCCGCAATAATATACGCCATTGGACTTTCAGCCTCCTAATGAATCGTTTGTGATATGATTAACTATACTCATCTTTAGCTATTCGTTGCAAGTAATACGGCGCGTAATAGCTTAACTACTTTTTTCTACGATAAACAAGGCGCGGTTGTTCTAATCTTGCATGCGTGATGGAAAGAAATGGTTCAAGAAACGGCTAATCCTTGGTTAATTTGGATAATTCATCCTTTAGGAAACGCATCCCGTGCATCAACGCTTCCCGCCCCTCCATTCCGCCTGTTAGAACCGTCGGTGGAATAATTTCCCCCACTCTCAGTTTCACTTTACTCAGCGCACGTTGAGGTTTCAGAGAGCCATAGGGGACTATTGCCTCCGTTCCTATTAATCCGATGGGGAGGATGGGCGCTTGGGTATGCAGGGAGATCATCACCGCGCCTCCGCTCATATCCTGCATCTCTCCTGTTTCGGTCAGTTGCCCCTCCGGGAACATGCATACAGCCTCTCCAGCCCTCAACAAACTTTCCGCATGCCGAATAGCCTTGCGGTCAGCCGATCTTGGATTGACCGGAAACACCAATATGTTTCTCAATAACCAAGCCGCCAGCGGCGCTTTGAACAGTTCCGATTTCCCCATAAAATAGATCGGTCTTTTTGTGGACAGTGCAATGAGGGGAGGGTCCGCGAGGCTTCTGTGATTCGCCACGATCAATACGGGCCCTCTCTCGGGGATTCGTTCCACCCCCTCCATTTCCGTCTCGGCGTACACCCATAAGACCAAACGACATCCCGCCAATACGATGAATCTAAGCATGGAACTCAATAACACAATAATAAACCTCGACCCCCGATACGAATTACAAGCGAATAACGAGAACAGCTCTTCTGCGCTTCCGCAAGCCCGTCACTGTCGATATGACCGCTATTTTCCCAAGGTCTCCCAGCCTCGATGATTGAGATCCCGATAGATGATCGCTCCGAAGAGAAATCCGCCGACGAATAATCCCAAACCGAGAGCGTACTGTTCCAAGATGAGATACCCCGTTCCAAACAAGAAGCAGTAGACCATCGCAACGCTGCTAAGCCAATCCACCAGGTTGTAGATTCCATCCTTGTCCGTTTGCACCTCCGGCGCTAATTTGGCGATCGGTCCCCACATGGATGCGTTAGGTCGAACTTTGCGATAGAAACTGAGAAGCGTCTCCTTGTCCTCAGGGGCTGTCATCAAGGTCACCGCCAACCATACGATACTGGTGATGCTGACGGTCCACAACACCAGATAGGCGAATTGCCTCGGTTGGGTGTCATCCAGATGAAATCCGTATTCCAATGTAAGAGAGGTGACAAACGCCGCCGCCATGGCGGACACTTCGCTCCAAGCGTTAATCCTCCACCAGAACCATCTCAGGATATACACCAGACCGGTGCCGGCGCCAAGAGCGATCAGGAACTTCCAAGCGTTTCCAATAGAGCTCATATAAAACGTGACCACGGCGGAAAGGATCATCAGGATGATAGTGACCACCTGAGAGATAACGACATAGTGCCGTTCCTCCCCATCCTTCACCATGAAGCGTCGGTACACATCGTTCACAAGATAGCTGGCGCCCCAGTTCAATTGCGTTCCGATCGTGGACATATATGCCGCCGCGAATGCGGCGAGCATCAGTCCTCTCAAAGCCGCAGGCAAATATCGGACCATGATGATGATGTATCCGGTTTCCGGATCCTTCAAAAACGTGGGGTTATGCTGAAGTTTCACCACCGCCACTAAAGCCACAATAATCCACGGCCAAGGACGTATGGCGTATTGGGCAATATTGAACCATAATGTCGCCAGCAAGGAATTCTTCTCATCCTTGGAGGAAAAGATGCGTTGAGCGATATAACCTCCCCCGCCCGGTTCAGCGCCCGGGTACCATGTGGCCCACCAGTTCACCGCAATGTAGACGAAGAAGGTGATCATCGGCATCCAGGCGGAATGCATGTCCGGGAAGAACGCGAGTACGGAACCGTTCACCCCTCTGGACTTGTTCACTTCATGCAGTCCTTGCAGGAGGGGACCCATTCCACCCGTGGCTTTCACCGCGAGAATGGCGAGAACCGTCACCATGCCCATTTTCAGGACGAACTGGAAAAGATCGGTTACCAGAACCCCCCATAGTCCGGAGAGGGTCGAGATGGAGGCGGTTAGGAACATCATTAGGATGCAAACGACCAACGCCTCCATTTTGTTGATACCGAGAGTTAACTGCATTATTTTGACGATTGCAAGATTCACCCAGCCAAGGATGATCAAGTTGATGGGCAAGCCGAGATAGATCGCTCGAAACCCTCGCAGAAAGCTTGCCGCCGGACCATTGTATCGTATTTCGGCGAACTCCACATCCGTCATCACTCCGGCTCGACGCCATAATCGGGCGTAGAAGAAGACGGTGAGCATTCCGCTAAACGCCATGCTCCACCATATCCAGTTGCCCGCGATGCCGTTTTTCGCCACGAAGCCTGTCACAGCCAAAGGGGTGTCCGCCGCGAAAGTGGTCGCCACCATGGAGGTTCCGGCGAGCCACCAGGCGGCATTCCGCCCCGAAATGAAGAACTCGCTCATATTCTTGGTGGCTCTTTTGCGATAATAAAGACCGATTGCAAGGTTAAAAACGAAATAGAGCGCGATAACCACCCAATCCGTTATGGTCAATTTCATTGAAGCGCCATACCTCCTTCCGGATGATTAAATCATTCAAGCATATTTCCAACCGACGTTCTGGCGGACAATCCACCTCTCACGAAAAAGTCAACGAAGCGCGTCTTAGCGGTGTGCGTTAGTATCGTCGTTCAAAATCTATCGAATCGATCTCGCGGATATGCTCGCCTTTTCCCAAACCTTCCAGCTTTCATAAAGAGATGCGACAGTATTCCATGTGTTCGGCGTGACATCGGCATAGGTTAGCAGGTTGGAGGTCGAACCGCCGCCCTCCACTCCCACGCCGCCCATGCCGCCACCGGGGCCTGCGCGCAGAGCGGCATCTCCTTGAGGGGAGACCAGCCCGAGAGTGAAGCCGTCGGAACGATACTTCGCCACCCACGGAGCCTTATCCGCGATGCTCATATCGCCCTCCTGCGGCAAGGGGCCGGTTTTGCCGTCCGCATAACGATATTCTCCCGGGGTGGGGGAGCTTGACCCCATAACGGAGGGGTCGTCGTAGTTCCAGAAGAAGGAGACCGGTTCGCCGAAACGCGTTTCGTACCAACCGGCTCCGGCGAAGAAGGAAAGCAATTTGTCGAATCCATCCGGCGCCTTGCAATCTATCTGGACGCAGAGGGGGCCTTTGAGGATTGGCTGAAGAGTGAAGGTTGTCTCACGCTCGCTTCCCACGTCGTCGAAACCGTGCCATTGCGTATCCCCGGGCATCGTAACGTCCCGCCCCTGCAGCGCCTCCACGTCGAAGCGATAGATATGCGCGCCCTCCCTCCCCAGAAGGGCGCGATATTTTGAGTTTTCTATCCACAACCCCCCTTTGATCTGCGTGGCGGTGGATAGGGTGACCGGGTTCTCCACGCGTGCGGGGGTGTTGTCCAAAGCGAAATCCAGGTTCCCTCCCATACCCGCAGGGATGAGGAATGTGAGCAGGGTCTGTTTATTGTCGAGATGGTTCACCTGGCAGGGAAGTTCGCTTACCGTTGTGTCGCTCTGATCCATCAGACGAATCTGGGTGACAAGGGGTGTATTTTCAGGCAAATCACTCGATTTGACGAGTATCTGCGCCGGTATCGGAGTTTGCAACGGCTGGGGCAAAGCGATCCGAATTGCGTATATCGCGTGCAAAGACCAGCTCGGGTTTTGCGCCATGGCTGAGGGCAGGCGATAACCGCTGGAGGTGCTTTGAGGCAACGCCAGCCCCAGGGTTGCCGGGGAGGGCAGCGGCTTGCCCGTGGCGATATCCTTAAGGGCGTTTCGTAGCTGTTGGGAAAGATTCACATACGCTGTCAGGCAACCATCGTATTTTCCTTGAACATTGCTTAATCCTTGCGGGTGATTCTCCAGATTCCACAGTGCGGAATAGCGATCTCGCATTCTCACCGTTTGTTGATTGAGTTTATCGAGCAGTTGAATCGCCCGCTTGATTTGGCGAGTCGCTTCATCCTTGTTGGAACTGTTCATATATGCGGAGTTATAGGTTTCCGCGATCTGTTTCGCCATATCGTATTTTTGCGCAATGAAAGCGATTCGGTCGGCGCCGTATCTCAAATAGGGAAACGTTTCCTCTCCATCCGTGGGATGGGCGTGATCGGTGATATTGCGGATACTATGCGCCATAGACACCAGCTTCGCCATTGCCTCCTTGCCATTTTTCGAGAAGGCAATCGACAGATCCGAGAATGGGTTTGCGTAGTAATACTGGAGAGTTTGGTTGGCGGGCGCTCCGGGAAATGCGCTCAAGCTGTCCCCGAGAATTCGGAACGCTTGAGCTAGGTCATCCCCGCCGATGCCATAGAAGCAACGATCGAATCCTTCATCGAACGTCTTGCCTGTAACTGGCTTGGACGCCCATGAGAACTCGGCGCCGATCGCGTCCGGAAACCAGTCATAATCGTAAAACACCTCTCCATTATCCCTCCAGCAGGTGTTCAGCACTCCTATGACATCCGCAGCCTTTCCCGCTTGAATGAATCCGCGGATGTTCCCCTTGGCGAAATTGATGTCTGGGAACATGTCCCCCCAACTTTCAATGCCAGGACAGACTATCTGCTTGTACCCGTAGGATTTATAGGTGGCGATGGTTGGGAACTGAGTCTGATCGCCGTAATCCCAGTTCATCACGATGGCGTCCTTGGGCATATCTCCCACAATACCGGGATATCGGAGCATCATATCGCCCCAGAATTGCATTATCTTGTGATGCTCCTGGCAAAGCTGATCCAGTTTCATCATATGATCCGCATATACTTTGCCGAGTCCTTCCTTTGCGACCAAGGCCTTGCTGGGTCCCTTGCCAAGATCGAAGGTTTCGTCGCATCCTACGTTGAGATAGGGAAACGGGAAGGCTTTTGCCAGTTCCGTGTAGCAGTTATTAAGGAACGTGTAGGTCCCCGGTGTCGCAGGGCTGATGACATCCATGGTCTCACGCAGGTCCGCCATCTCAGGGTGCTTGAGAATCTGATACATATGCCCGAGAGATTCAAAGCATGGAGACATATCGACATAATAGGCTTTCGCCACCTTCACCATCCGTGCGACCTCCTGAGGGGTCCAGGCGCCTCGGTCGCGTCCGATAAATGGATACTCCTTGAACGCGAAAGTGTCCTCGATATAGGGTTGCACCGCATTGATCTTCATGCGCGCCAAGCCTCGAATGAGTCGCTCGAAGGTGGCGGTGTTCGGCACTAGCCCCCGACTGATATCCACCATTACGCCGCGGTACCCCATGGCGGGCCAATCAGTGATGTTGACGGACGGGAAATAGGCGTTGCCGCCATTTTTAACGAGAAGCTCCCGCAGGGTCTGTGAGCCGTAAAACAGCCCTTGCGGCGTGTTGGCCTTCACGGTTATCTCGGACGGGGTGACGTTGAGCAGATACCCTTGGTCGCCGATTTGTGTGTTGCGGGATGATAACAGGTCGAAATGTATCCTCGCATTCGAACGGATTGGATGTGTCCCTGAGGTCACTTCGTCGAGATAAGATGCAAAATCGGATATCGCCTCCGGCGTCGAGGTTTGCAGCGGCTCGTTGTGCCGCACGACAAACCTCCCGCTTCCCCAGGATACCCTTTGCGGAGTTGGCATGAGAACGGGGTTTGTGGCGGCAAGAGCTTGGAAGGCTCCGAACAGCATGATTACAATGACAATGGAATATTGACGCATTCGCTTCGCTCCTTCCCCCCAAAGGGAGAGTTTTAACCGATAATCTCGTCGGTTTTTGACAGATTTCATCGCGATCGTATGAAATCCTGCTTGATTATGAGTTATTTGCATGGCGTTTGTGAAGTGTGCGGTGAAAATGTGGGTCCGCGTGACGAATAGTGCGGACCCAGGGGGTATAGGGTTTAGCTATTTGCGTGAAAGGGCTGGATACACGCCGATCAAAGCCCGCATCGAAAAGAGGAGCGATCCAATCCCTCATTTCGACACAAGCGAGTAATCCCCTTTACGCCGGACCGATCGCGACGCGCCCGGAAGGATGATTTTCGCATGCACTCCTGAGGGAATGCTCACTCTCACTTTGATCCGCCCCTTGGTTCGCATGGCCTTTACGTAAACGACTCCATGCGGGGTGGGGACGCTTCCCATCGCCCATTGGAGATCGCATAGGTTTGGTTGGATCACCATATCCGCATATCCAGGGGCGGTCGGACGAACGCCCAATATCCTCTGGGATAAAAAGGACGTGGGACCGGAGGACCAACCATGGCACAGACTAAGGTAGGGCAAACGATCAATCACCCAGGTGAAGTTTCGCGGCCAGGAGGGATCGAACATCTCCCATAACGTCGTGGTTCCACGAGAAAGCATATTTCCCCAATAGCTTCGCAGAAGGTTGAGTGCGTCCTGATCCTCGTGTAACTTGCCCATCGTCAGCAGGACGAAATACCCGTAATAGGGCGACATCACCTCGCTATCCGCTAAGGTGACCCCATGGGGCACGACCCATGCGATCCCGCCGGGTTTGATGATCTTTTCGTAGATAAGAGGTGACTGGGCGGTTGTCGCCGTGTCGGACAGGATGGACATCACGTTTTCCTGGAGACGGTCGCCAAAAGTGTTCGTTTGCGAGTTGAAAAAGTTAGCTCTCGCCGCTTGAACGAGTCTCTTTTCCCATGCGGTGAATCGCGCAGCGTTGCTCTGATCCCCTAATTGGTCTAGGAGATAGACGGCTTTTCGCACGCCCCAGATGATATACATATCCGTGGTGGCGCGGGCGAGGGGACTGTCCGTGATAAATCCGGGGGACCAGTCGCAGAAATCCCATGTTTTGCGGGGATTGTCAAAAAGATACTGGCGATCGAAATCCGTCTGCAGATATCTCAGCAATGAGACGATTTTCGCATGCTGGCGTTTGAGGAAGGATTTATCGCCGGAATGGAGGTAGAAATCCGAAAGTGTGCAGAACCATGCGGCGGAATACCCGGGGATGCTGTTAACTTCGCTGACGGGGAGTTCGTTATACGGACGCCCCCCCTGGGCCTGATCCCTGACTTCGCTTATGGAACGCTCGAGAAGGAAATGGTCGCCGAAGGCGTTGTTAATCGACTGTCCCGTCACCTGCATGTCCCCGATCCATAGTCCTCTATCCCTTTTCGGTGCGTCCCAGATGTATTCCTGCATGCAGAGATGCGCGGTATAGGCGCCTGCATACCAAAGCCGGGTAAGGAGAGGGTCGGAGCAGCTAAACGAGCCTTTGTATTCCACCGGATAGTACTTGAAGTCGCAGATAGCTTTCGTGATGCGAATCGGGGCGGCTCCGGTGTAACTGATCTCGGCGTAACGGAAGGCGGTGTAGGGCGTGGATGCAGGCTGTGAACCCTGCAAAAGAAGCGTGAACGGACCATGATTATCCAACGCCGGCTCCTGATGATTGCATTCCTGCAACGATTCACCGGTGGTGAGAATCACCTGCGCTCCCGCCGTGCCCCAGACTTGCACGCGCCCCGCCAACTCCTTCCCGAAGTCGAGGAGGAGTACGCACTTTGCATTCTTCCTGGATGAATTCGGTTTGAGGATCGTATCGCCGCGCTTGGAACCGACGAGCGATTGCGCCCCTGAGATAGATTCCGCGCCTATGAGGGGTGTCACCTTGACGGGCGGGATGGGCATGTGAGCGAGAAAGCTCACGGTTTCCCCCGCCCCAGGCCAGCCTTGAACGTTGTCTCCCCATACGCCTTTGCCGTAAGGCGCAATCACCGTGGCTTTTCGCCACGAGCTATCGTCGAATGCCTGAGATTTCCATGAGAGCGGCGCGATTGGTGCGTCCAGAACCCGCCAAGAACCGTCGGTCACGAGGATGCACGATTCGTTCGCTCTCAGCATCGCGAGGATTCCCGCTGCTCCCCCTTGATTCACCCCCTCTATTGCGAGAACGTTTTTGCCTGAGTGAAGATAGGGAGTGAGGGAGTAGTGTTGCGGGCGCGTCCAAGCGAGGTCATCCGTGGAGGGAGGGGTGGAACCCAGGCGATGTCCGTTAATCCATGCCGTGAATAGATTGTCCGCAGTGACATACAGGAATGCATTTCGAGGGTCGCGTTCCAACTGAAACGTCTTTCGTGCATATATTGTCTGGATGTCGGATGTGCGGGACGCCCAAATCCATTGCGCCGTCGGTTCCGATTTCCTGGCGACCTTTTTAATCGCGGCGGGTTTCATTCCATATGTGGGGTCAACCGTTGGCGGATGCGCCTGAAGCGAAGAGACGCATGCAATCACTCCGCAAAAGCTCAATAGAATATGTGACAGTTTCAATGGACTATTTCCCCTTTCATTAATGAAGTCTTCCTATTTCGCCCTAGTATCAATGGATTGGGGTCGTTGAAAAAACTGCGAAATGGGCGTCCGGACGCGCGCCACCATCGAAATCCCCTGTCTGAATGGGAGTGGCGTGAACCCAAGCCACGGCGGGATCGATCTCCTGTTTTCCCAAATTCCCGTGCGCGGATTTGTCGGGCATTCCTCCCCTACCAAGTCGTCACCGATCCGGCGCCTATCGTGCATGGGGCGGTCCCTCCCTCGTCGGGCTCAATGCCTAGATTGTGCGATTCGAGCAATTGCTTGGCACAACGTCGTTCCAGGCATCGCCGTTAATATCCGCCACGGAGGAGCCTTCGAATCCCAATGGCGGCGTAGCTGGCTGGAAGATAGTATCATCCTTCCAATGCCGGGCAAAGAGATAAACTTGAAGCCCTGCGAATTCAGACTTCCAAAGTCGTTATAATTATCCTTGAAGAAAACGGCGAATACCTTGGGATTGTGTGAATTCGCTTGTCTCGCGCCATCGAGGATGATATTCTGAAAATCGGGGAAAGATGCTTCGGCATTCAGAAATGATCCGGCGAAAACCATGAACGTTATGCCAATCACTTCGAATTTCATATTCACCCCGCGTAATTTCATTCCCTATCAGTATAAACGGTATCGTCCCATTTGGCAACGCTATTCTCACCATCATGCGGAGTCTTAGGATTTGCGGATTTGGTTCATCAAGTCTATAATGAATTGCATGATGCGCCATAGACAGCCTTTGTATGATTTTTTCGTCATGCGGGAAAGGGTGAGGATTTTATGCAATCGATACGGGAGTTGTATCGAATAGGAACAGGTCCTTCTTCGAGTCACACGATGGGACCTAAAAACGCCGCATTGCGTTTTCGTCAGGAGAATCCCGAGGCAAGAGGATTTCGTGTAACGCTCTACGGCAGCTTGGCAGCGACCGGAAAGGGGCATCTGACGGACAAAGCGATCAAGGAGGCGCTTGGCAAGGAGGTGACCATCAAATGGGAGCCGGATATTCGATTGCCATTCCATCCAAACGGGATGGAGTTCGAGGCTTTGGATGAATTAGGGAATACAATTCGCAAATGGAGGGCGTATAGCATCGGAGGGGGAGCCGTGGCGGATGAGAGCGGAACTCCGCAAACCACCAAGGTTTATGAATTCTCCACCATGCGCGAGGCGTTGGAGCTATCCGTCTCCAGCGGCAAGCCACTTTGGGAGCTTGTAACGGATCGAGAAGGCGAGGGGATATGGGATTATTTGGCGGAGATATGGCGTGTGATGCGCGAGTGCGTCCAACGCGGGGTCAGCACGGAGGGGGTCCTTCCGGGCAGCCTGCATCTTTCGCGTAAAGCGGCGGATTATCACGCCAGAGCCAAACTCTCCAGCACGCATTTGCGCCGGGCGGTGCTTCTCTTCTCCTACGCCCTGGGCGCGTCGGAGGAGAACGCGGCGGGCGGCCTGGTGGTTACCGCCCCCACTTGCGGATCGTGCGGAGTCCTTCCCGCTGTTCTGCTCTATTTGAAGAAATCGCATGAGCACACGGATCATGAGATATATTGCGCCCTTGCCACCGCCGGCTTGGTCGGGAACATCGTGAAGTTCAACGGTTCCATATCCGGCGCCGAGGTGGGATGCCAAGGGGAGGTGGGGACCGCCTGCGCCATGGCTTCCGCAGCGGCGGCTCAGTTGCTTGGAGCCACACCAAGGCAAATTGAGTACGCGGCGGAGATGGGCATCGAACACCATCTCGGGCTCACCTGCGACCCCGTTGCGGGGCTCGTTCAAATTCCCTGCATCGAGCGCAACGCCTTCGCCGCCACACGCGCCTTGGATTGCGCTCAGTACGCCATCCTTTCCGATGGAACGCACCGTATCTCCTTCGATGATGTGGTGATGACGATGATGCGAACGGGGCTTGACTTGAACAGCCGGTATCGTGAAACATCGAGCGGAGGACTCGCGAGCATCGAATTGCGACCCTCCGGCGTCGACAGGGAATAGGAGACGATAAGGAATATATCATTTCTCCTGGATGGAAAAGGAAACATACGCCATCGCCTCCGAAAAATACCGCACCACCATTTAGAGCGAAATAATGAGTTGGCGACACTTCGAGTTCGGTCACGCGCCATATCATGTCCGCTCATCCCTTATTCGGCGGAAATATCCCTTGGTATTTCATACACGTAATGCGATTGAGTTTTCGGAGGAGCGTATGCATTGGGCGTCCCCAACGCATTGTAGTCAACTATATTCACCCTCGATGCGTGGAAAGACTCCATCAATTTGCGGTAATGGGTTGAAAAAGGCATCGTATTGCTTGACACCCATTTAAAGCGTGTGTATAATTGTTGACAGTACGAAATGTGCAAAGTCCGCAGGGGTCACTCTGATCACGGAGCGATCTGTCGGGGGAAGTCCGGTGAGAATCCGGCGCAGTCCCGCTACGGTAAAAGGAAGATTTGCCTGGAAAAAACTCCTTAAGCCCGAATGCCCGCCTGTGGATGCATCACAATCGCCCTTCGCGAGAAAGGGTGTGATGGTCCTGGAATCCCCGCATGGGGAAAGGCGTTCAGACACTCACACCATCCTTTCGGGATGGTTTTTTTACGCCTTGTCCAATACCCTCCTCCTCTCGTGAAGCCCATCAATCGGTCGCGTCCCGTTCGTTAGGCGCGCCATATGAACCATACAGGAGGAATCCAATGATTCAAACCGTTTCCACAAGGAAAAAGGGCTTTACGTTGATTGAGCTGCTAGTTGTTATCGCGATAATAGCGATACTCGCAGCGATTCTTTTCCCGGTTTTTGCACAGGCGAGGGAGAAGGCTCGACAAGCCAGTTGCGCTTCCAACCTCAAGCAAATTGGCTTGGCCACGATGATGTACATGCAGGATTATGACGATACATACCCGATTTACAACATTAACTGGACGATCTTTTGGTCGGGGGGATATACCTCCACCGGCGGCTGGGACAAGACCATCGGGTTGCTTTACCCCTATTTAAAAAACCAGGATATCGAGCGATGCCCGGACTGGACTGGCACTCCGAAATACGGGGACACGGGATACGGATACAACTGGGGGTATCTCGGTTCCGATTGCTATATCACATTCGACTGTTACTCCCCGCCCTACCCCATTTTGAATCCGGCGAATGATGCATCCGTCTCCGCTCCCGCTAACATGATCATGTATTCCGATTCCGGCTACCTCAACGCACCGTGGTATGGCGGTGACGGGCAGATGGTGGAGACGGTGGGGATTGACCCTCCAAGTCAATGGTACGGCACCCCGACCATGGATTTTCGCCATGTGGACAACACGAAAATTGTCAATTCCAGTAACGACACCATAACGGAAAAAGGGTTGGCGAACGTGGTTTTCGCCGACGGGCATCTCAAGCCCCTGAGCCAATCTCAAGTGTCGGACGCGATGTTCGTTCGCCAATAACGGTGATTTTGGCGCGCAGTACGAAAGGTGAAGAAAATGTCGGAGACAAACAAAGTCCCTCGAAAGGGATTGGTGATAGTGAACACGGGAGATGGGAAGGGAAAAACCACCGCCGCCCTGGGCACTCTCGTGCGGGCTTGGGGGCGAGACATGCGCGTGGTCATGCTTCAGTTCATCAAGGCGAAAACCGCCAACTGGGGGGAGATTCGCGCCGCGAAAAAGATGGGTGTGGAGATTATACCCCTCGGCGCGGGGTTCACTTGGCAAAGCAAGGATATCGAGAAGGATCGGTCTTTTGCCCAGGAATGCTGGAGGCAGTGCAGAGAAAAGATACGAAGTGGGGAATACGATATCGTCATCATGGATGAGATGACCTACTGCTTCGAATACGGATGGCTTGATCCGGAGGAGGTGCTTGCAGAATTAAGGGGAAGGAAGCCTGAATTGCATGTCATCATCACCGGCCGAAACGCTCCAGTTTGGTTGGTGGAGTACGCCGACTTGGTCACGGAGATGCGGGAGATCAAGCATCCGTATCACTCCGGGATATTGGCGCAACCCGGGGTGGAGTTTTAATTCGTTCCGGTTTACCGCATATTGCAGAAAGGAGTCGCATGGGGGAAATCACGCTTGTAACAGGCGGCGCCAGGAGCGGCAAAAGCGCATTTGCGGAAAGCACGGCTGAACATTCGCACGCCGTGGTTTATGTGGCGACCGCCCAACCGTGCGACGAGGAGATGGCGGAGCGCATCGCCCGACACCGCCATCGCCGCCCCACTCATTGGCGCACTTTGGAATCGCCTTTAAACCTGTGGCGGGATATCAAAACCGTATCCGGTGACACGGAACTTGTGTTGGTTGACTGCATAGCCGTCTGGTGCGCAAATCGCCTGCTGACACTTGGAGAGGAGATCACACGGGAGTGGTGGCGGAAGTGCGAATCTTTGGAAGCCGAGTTGTTGGGGGAAATCCGGGAGGGTATGAAATACACGCGTGGCATGTCGTGGGAGATGGTGATCGTGACCAACGAGGTGGGGTTTGGCGTGGTGCCTCCCACCCCCATGGGCAGGGCGTACAGGGATATGCTCGGGCGCATCAATCAGCTCCTAGCCCAGGAGGCCGATCAGGTAATTATGCTTGTGGCTGGAATTCCACTTTATATCAAAGGCAAGCGGGGATTGTAATACGGAGACATTGACTTATAAGTCGTGCAGAGCGAAATACCGAAATAGCGAATTTAGCAATTGCATTACAGTAAAAAGGGGGGCGGGATATGCGCTTACTACAACGAACGATCGATAAGATCGGCAGGTTGAATCAGGACGCGATGATGCGGGCGTCAGCGAGGTTGGATGCGCTGACGCATCCTCCTGGCAGCTTGGGGAGATTGGAGGAACTGGCGATTCAACTGGCGGGAATCCGGGGGGAGCCTCAGCCCGTCTTCCCGCGTAAAGCGGTGATCGTTATGGCGGGGGATCACGGTGTGACGGAGGAGGGTGTCTCGCCGTATCCGCAGGAGGTCACCGCCCAGATGGTTTTGAATTTCCTTGCGGGCGGGGCGGGAATCAACGTGTTGGCGCGTCGCGCAGACGCTCGAGTGGTGGTGACGGATATCGGCGTTGCAAGGGAGTTACCCGATCATAGGGATCTACGCAACCGTCGTATCGCCAATGGCACGCGCAACATGGCTCGGGAACCGGCGATGAGCCGCGAGGAGGCGGTACGCTCCATTGAGACTGGCATTGAGGTGTTTCAGGAAGAACTGGACAAAGGGCTCGATTTGGTTGCCACGGGTGAAATGGGAATCGGCAACACCACAGCCTCGAGCGCGATAACTGCGGTCATCACCGGCAAACCCGTGAAAGAGGTGACCGGCAGAGGAACCGGTGTGGACGATGTCGGATTTCAAAGGAAAATATCGGTGATCGAGCAAGCGATTCGCCATAACGCTGTCAATGCGTCCGATCCGTTGGAGGTCCTGGCGAAGGTGGGCGGATACGAAATCGGCGGATTGGCGGGAGTTATCCTCGGTGCGGCGGCGGCGAGGATCCCGGTATTGATAGACGGTTTCATCTCCGGAGCGGCAGCGTTGATCGCTGCGGAAATAAAGCCGGAATCGAAAATGTTCATGATTGCATCCCATTGTTCCGTGGAGCGCGGTCACCGTATTATTCTCGATTATCTGGAACTAAAGCCGTTATTGCAATTGGATTTGCGTCTTGGCGAAGGAACAGGCGCCGCCATCGCAATGAAATTAGTGGATGATGCCGTTGCAATAAGAGACCAAATGGCGACCTTCGCGGATGCGGGGGTTTCCAACAAGGATTGATTGTGGCGCGCCTCCGTGAACAATGGAATACCTTTCTCACTGCGATAACGTTTCTAACCCGTATCCCTTGTCCGATGTCCCCGGACGGCGATGAAACGCGTTTGTCTCGATCCCTTCTCTACTACCCTTTGGCGGGCGCTCTGGTGGGCTGCGTGGGCGCGGGTGTTTTTTTTGTGATGTATCGGCTGTACTCGAATATCGTGGCGGCGGTCTTCGCCATCGCCGCCATGGTTGTTATTACCGGAGCATTCCATGAAGACGCATTTGCGGATGTGTGCGATGCATTTGGAGGAATGACTCCTGAACGACGCTTGGAAATAATGAAGGATAGCCGCGTGGGGTCGTTCGGCGTCGCAGGGCTGGTGTTGATGATCCTCGCCAAAGTGGCTGTTTTATCGATTATGAATCTCTCATCGGCGATGCTGGCACTCATCGCCGCATCGGTTATGTCGAGATGGTCCTCTTTCTATATGATATTCCGCTTTCCGCGCAATCCGAGAAAGAACTCTCTGACCGGACCATTAGGCTCTCATGCGACGGTTGGCAGGCTCATAATTTCCGCCCTCATGGCGATTGTCCTTTGTCTCCCGCTTGGCGTGATTCCATCCCTTCTTCTACTTTTGGTCACAATCCTGATTTGCCAAGCGGCGGGTTATCTCTTTTTCAAGTGGGTCAATGTGATTTCAGGGGATTGCCTGGGGGCGGTGATTGAGGTGACCGAATTAGCGTGTTATCTAATCCTTGCGAAACCGCATTTTCATTGGTGATGAGATATTATCTTCTTCCATGCGTTGCGGGGTATTTTCACCGGTTGATATCGCACTAAGTCTCTCTCTTTTCCTCGCATGTCGCCGCCTTATTTGTGCGGTTGGAAAAATATTTTCGGTTTTTTTCATAAAGCCCTTGACAAACGGGAATGAAATACGTATACTTTAGTTTCGCCAATGAACGGAGCAGTCCCCTTCGCCGGGTTCTTCCCGAAACGGAGATCGGGCGGGGGTTGACAAAGTCCTCTCAAAGGCGGTAAGATAATAAGGCGTCTGGACGGTCGTGTCCGGCGCGCTGTTTTTCAGAGAACGATCCTTGAAAACCGGGCAGAGTAATGAACTTTGCGAGAAGTATGAAGCAGGTGACTTTGAAGGGTCGGGGTCACGCGTCGCGTTGTCGACGCGTTATGAAACTCCAAACGAAAATAACCGGCGTGTC
>Ga0123519_10005106_pt1 | contig 21065 bp, 20 predicted proteins | sample YelNatPaOPRAMG02_FD_87396 | JGI IMG/M metagenome (GOLD analysis project Ga0123519, IMG submission 87396) | Hot spring microbial communities from Yellowstone National Park - Yellowstone National Park OP-RAMG-02 (version 2) | ecosystem: Environmental > Aquatic > Thermal springs > Hot (42-90C) ...
AATAATTGCTGGAATACATAAAACTATTGCAATAATTGCGATAACAGAGTTAACATACACTGCCACCGCCAGATAGCTTGTTATAGCCCCAAACACCATGGGATTGCGTGTGTATTTATAAGGACCTGTAACAACAAGATGCTGGGTCCTTGGGCTTATAGCTATATCAAAAGCATCAGCAGGGCCGCCTTTGCCAATTACAAGCAATGCCACATTTGACCATACCATAAAAATAATACCTATGCATAATAGTATAAGTGCCAAAATTATACGCACATAATCATCTAATGGAATGCTACCCAATGGCTGGGTATATAGGGCAATGAGATAAATAATTCCAGGCAATAGCACAACAAAAACAGCAATGCCAACACAATAGCCAATTACATGGCGAATGACAGTCTTTGTATCCATATCAACACCTCCAAATACAATAAAGAGGGGTACATAAGCCGGATTCTGTTTTGACAGCCATCAATCTTGTATGCATGTTGCCATGCACATCCACGCGGCCTACCCGCAACCTCAAGCGGGCCACTTTAGTAGCGGTTGCCTATTTGGCCTTGCACCGGATGGGGTTTGCACTGCCACCTGCATTACTGCAGATGCGGTGAGCTCTTACCTCGCCTTTTCACCCTTACCCCACAAAGGGGCGGTATGTTTTCTGTTGCACTTTCCGTCGCCTTGCGGCGCCCGGGTGTTACCCGGCATCCTGCCCTGTGGTGTCCGGACTTTCCTCACAACGCTTACACACAATGAATTGTGTGTACAACGTGCGCATGCCGTCTGTACCCCTCTTATTCTGCTTTTATAACATAGATACTTAACGAATTTGTACCGTATTTACGGGTATCTTTTTTATGCAGCCTGCCTATGCTATCGGGCATAGTATTGGTATGGTAATGCTGCACAAGAATAACTGAATCTTCGTTTATAATAGCACTTTCCGAAATTGCCTGCAATAGAACAGCATACACTTTAGGAACGCTGGCTATCTTTTCAAATGGCGGGTCACAAAACACAACATCAAAAACAACCCCGCGTTCACTGCATATTTTTATGCATCGTAATGCATCAATATTGTAATGCAGCACCCTTCCAGACAATTCCCACGTGTGGACAATATCCTTAACAAACTGGTAGCGGTTTCTATCGCTATCATTAAACACAACCAGTGAAGCACCCCTGCTTAATGCTTCCAGCCCAATCTGGCCAGTACCGGAGTACAAATCAAGAAAATTTTTCCCTGTTAAATCTTCGCCTAATATTGAAAATAATGCCTTTTTTAATCGCTGACTGGTAGCCTCGGCACCCTTTAGCTTTTTTTCAAACGGTATTACCCGCCCCTTAAAGCTGCCGCCAATAACACGCATGGTGTGCGTTGAACTCATATATCAGTTCTTTGCCTCTTTGATTGCGTCATTTAATTCCTTTACAAATTGATTCACATCAAGCCCATAGTTTACAGCAACCATCCGCACCGTATCTTCATCAGCACCCTTGCAACCAATGCAATCTAAATTATATTTTTTAAACACCTTGGCCACCTGTACGTGGCGGGCAATCACATCTTTTAGCTTCATATCCTCGGTTATTTTCATAGTAGTATCTCCATCCAATACTAATATACTATTACACCTTGCAATTCTTCAATATAAAATTTTGCCAGTATTTATTCCTTTAAAATAATTTACTATTAAAACAATTCACACTCCCACAGCCACTGGCAGCAAGAGTGTACATTTATTATTATTTGTACACAATAATGCATTGTGTAATTACCAGTGAAATTTTGTGATAATTGCAATAAAATTGTTGCAATTTTTATTAGCTGCCAAAATTATTGTCTATCTTTTTTTAAGGTTTTTTCAAATATATTTTTAACGGTTAAAAGCTTTTTTATCAGCAAAAGTAACGGGTATTGCATTAAAATATTGATTTTATGTAACGATTCAGGTATATTATTCAGTAACTATCGCACATAATAATAAATTTTTTTATAGATTAAACAAAACACAACAGTATATACAAAATCAAGGGAGAATGACCAATGGCTAAATGTGAAGTGTGCGGAAAGGCTGTGTCATTTGGGCACAATGTGAGCCATTCCAATAAGAAGACCAGCAAAATGTGGCATCCTAACATTCAGAAGATACGTGTAGTTGAAGGCAACAAAGTGGTACGCAAGAATGTATGCACCCGATGCATCCGTTCAGGTGCTGTACGCAAAGCAATATAACAACTACGATAAAAGCCCAATTACTACCATAACACCAGCAACAAATATTAAAAAGCCCATAACCCCTGCAGCAATAACGGGTGCAGCTAAATATCCTATTGCCTTAATGGGTTCAAGTGAGTAGCGCTGCGATAAACACCGCATAGCGATGATGATTGACCACAGTACCAGTGCAAGCGATCCCAGACTGTAAAAAAACACCGGTGCAAAATATAACGAATGAAATATTAAAACAACCGGCACAATAAACATCCGTGGTATCTGTGCAAGTGCCAGCGCATTAATAATAAATCCACCCGATGCCTGATACCCTGCAATCTGCAGCGTGATGGTAAGCAATCCTGCATACAGCACAATGCAGAGTATATTAATGAGAAACAAAGCCACAAAACCGTATGTCAGCTTATAGTAAAAAAAACCTGACTGTACTGACAAAAGCGATTGCGCCACTATATCCATAAAAACCACAACCGCTATAACCACAGCGCTTATGGCAAAATGCTTTCGTTCCTCAACAGCTACTATCTGCGAAAGCTTTTCAGGGTCAACAATGGCGTTATAAAAATAATCTATTACCTGTACTATATTCATGGCATGTAACTGTATTCTACTAAAGAATAATTTGTTGGTATATACTGTTCAAGCTTTGGCTTAACAAACGACGACATAGTGGCAAGTATTCTTTCTATGGGGCTTGCGGTATCCTCATACACGGCACTGTCTTCGGGCAACTTTGCAAGCTGCCGTGCCTTGTTTACTGCATCCTCAAAGGTTCCCAATTCATCTACCAGCTTATATTCCACAGCCTGGCTTCCGGTAAACACCCTGCCATCAGCATACGGCATGATATCGCTTTCTGCCATATTACGGCCCACTGCAACATCGTGCACAAACTTTTTATAGCTTGTGTCAATAATCTGCTGAATAAGCTGCAACTCTTCTGGTGACAGTTCCCTGTACGAGGCTAATATATCTTTATATTTTCCGCTTTTTATGACATTCATGCGTATGCCCAATTTTTCAAAAAGCCCGCGCAAATTTGGCGCCATGGCTATAACACCAATGGAGCCGGTAATGGTGCCGTAATTTGCAACAATGGCGTTGCACGCTGACGCTATGTAATAGCCCCCTGATGCTGCCAAATCGCCCATTGAAGCAACAATAGGAATATTTTTTTTCTTGAGCGATAGTATCTTGTTATAAATCTCCTGTGTTGCAGCAACAGTCCCTCCCGGTGAGTTAATCCGCACAACAATGGCCTTAATGCGACTGTCCTGTGCCAACTCATCTAAGCGCTTGACAACATAATCCGCATTTGCCTGCGACAGCATATCGCCGGTTGATTCAATACGCCCATACACACGCACCACGCCAACCCCCGGCCCCTCTGCAAGCGTAATGCGAGCACCAAGCGTTGCCTGCCGCTGCATAGTGATGCTTATTTGAATAATAGCCAACACAACCGCAAAAACTACAATAACCAGTATTGCAATGAGTATTCGCCTGTTTTTGTCCATAATGCCTTCCTTAATGTACGCTTGAGTAAATGTAAATGTTAGTTTAAAAATATTGCAACATTTTTTTATTATAATTTTTTGTATGGGCGATAGTTAGTGGGGAATATATATGTTGACTAAGTTCTTAACTATAAAAAACCAAAAACCTCCTTGCTTTGAAGCAGCAAGGAGGTTTTGTACAGTTAAAAGCTTTTACATATAGTATTCACGGAATTTCATAAAACTATTTGATAGCCTAATGCAATTTCAAAACAACGCAGTGCCATCTGCACCAAATGTAACAATAAAGATATCTGATTGGCCATATCCCGTTGACTCCACTGTGCCGGTGATGATGCCATCACCATTGAGGTCTACAGCGCCATCAATACTACCTGTCACATAGACATTTCCACTATCGTCACATGTAATGGAGTTTCCATAATCATAATCTGTTCCGCCAAGACGCTTTGCAAAACCAATTCTGCCATTGTCGCTTGACCAGCTATTGTCGCTACCACTGCCACCACACGCAGTAAAGGCAAATGTTGTTGCTACCAGCAACATTGTTATAAATTTACAGTTCTTCATAAAATCCCCCCAAAATATGTTTTTTCCAATAACGAATGTTTAGGAATAAAGTTAGATAGATAGTTAATTAGAAACTATATACTATGTATAGTAATAATGAAATAATAGAAGCCCTGGAAAATCCAAAACACTCGTTTTTAAAATAATGTTGATTAATTATTTTTTATATTTCTATATGTCAACTTTCCCCATCTAATTAAAGATGGGGATTTTATAGAAAAAAGTCAAGAAATTAATTGACTAAATTATGTCGTATAGTACGCTAAAGCAAAAATGAATAGGAGGAACCTTTGGCGCATTATAAAAATTATGATGATGGACAACATTATAATAGAGACCACAAAAACAGGATACAAGCAAACCATACGGGTATACAAAGCAGACGAGCAGGACTGTGCACAGTGTAGTGTCAAGATGTGGTGTACCAAAGGTAAAAGCAGGTCATTAAGCGTAAATCAAAACTACATGCGTTTAAAAGAAAAGGCAAAAGAAGAATTATCAACAGAAGCAGGGCGAGAGCATAGTCGGTATCGGGCACATATGACTGAAACAGTATTTGGAGATAGAAAACATAATCATCGGTTTAGGAGATTTCATTTACGGGGTAAAGAAGGAGTACAGGTTGAAAGTGGTCTGTATTATTGCACGCATAATATTAAGCGTTTATATACATTCATATTGGGAAAAATGTATAAACCGCCAACGATAATGGTGCTTTTAGGAAGCGAAAATGGATGATAAAGGAGGAAAAGGGATAAAAAAGATTAAAGATTGTATGGCATACAACGAGATAGGTTGAATTCATAGGAAGAATTTATTGAATTGATAAAATTAAGGGTTGTCAAAAATGAAATTTTAGACAGCTCCTTTATATTTATTATTATTTGTACATAAAAATTCACTCAAGAATTAAAAAAGTGTATGATAAGTATAATTTTTCCATGGAGAAAAGACGATGGCAAGTAAGGAAGAAATGCTTGAAGAATGGGATTGGCAACTGCAAGTTCCAACAGGTAATCCTGTAGCAAGGAGCATTGCCCACAAACAGGGTATTGCACATGAAGGAGTGCATTTATGGGTTGTGCGTACGCAACCCCAAAAAGAGATACTCTTTCAGATGCGTGCAGCACATAAGGATATGTATCCAAATTATTTAGATATTACTGTGGGTGGCCATGTGCCTTTTGGGCTTTCCAGCAATAAAATCCAGAAGGAAGCATACGAAGAGATAGGAATTACTTTTGAAGAAACACAGCTTATTGATTTAGGTTATTACAGGTATGAAGAAATTAATGATATTCTTTTTCACCGGGAATTCCAGCGGGTATACATCCTTCTTTCAAATAACCCCCTTTCTACATATTCATTCAATGATAATGAAGTGAGCAGTATTTACGCAGTCCCACTTGATTATTGCAAAGATCTTTTTATTAAGGATTACCCTATAACAATAGAAGCTTTTAACGGCATCAAAACCTTTCGTGCCACAATATCAAAAAAAGATTTTCATCCTTTACTTTTTGCACCATCAATGACACGCTATATGGAAATTTTGTTTCAAGCAATTGATGAGCTTTTTACAAAAGGGGAAGTGACCGCCTCTATGTCTTAGAGAGTAATTATACAGCCATGAGTGTCCCTACCATTTCATATCATGAAACCCTGTGCTGGGAAAAAGCCATTTATGTTGATGTCCGTGCTCCAATTGAGTTCAAAAAGGATCATATTCCTCATGCAATTAACTATCCCCTCTTTGATGATACTGAACGGGCATATATTGGTACGCTATACCATACTCAAGGCAGGGAAAAAGCACTCCTGGAAGGCGTGAGCATTGCATCATTAAAGTTAAAAGACATGATATCATTTTTTAGTAATTTAAAGGATAATCATGTCATTATTTACTGTTATAGGGGAGGAATGCGTTCAGAATCGGTTGTATCATTCTGCAACTCCATAGGATTTTCTTTTTATAAGCTTGATGGCGGCTATAAAGCATACCGGCAATATATCAGGGAATATCTTGGAAGATTTGTCTTTTCAATGCCAGTTTTTACTCTGTATGGGCTTGCCGGATCAGGTAAAACAAAAGTATTAAAAAACATGCCCTATGCTATTGATCTTGAACAGTGCGCAGGCAATAGGAGTTCTCTTTTTGGCAGCTTAGGGATGCCAAACCACACGCAAAAATATTTTGATAGCCTGATAGCTCATCAATTGCAAACCATTGAGTCATGGCACTATTGTATTTTTGAAGGCGAATCCCGAAAGATTGGCAATTGCCATATACCATACTGTGTTCTTAACTCTTTACAAAATGGGGCAGCGTTATGGCTTGAAACCCCACTAGAACAAAGAATCCAGCATATTTATGATGAATATATGCCATTTATCAGTGAAGAAGTAATAATGCCGCTATTAGACAAATTACAGTTAGCAATGGGAAAATCAAAAACATCTTATTGCAAACAACTGTTTAAACAGGGCAACATACATGAACTGATAGAATTCCTGCTTAGACATCATTATGATCCTGAATATATGCACAGTATAAAGCATATTTCATTTATAGCTCATATCCCTTTCAAAGATCCATTAATTACTGCTTCTGAAATAGATATTCTCATCAACAATATACTTTCAGCATAATATCTTTTTTTTGTTGACTTCAATAGTAAAATTTTGTACTGATTATTATAACATCATAATTACTGTATTGTAAATATAAAACACAATACACATATCATATTACAGGAGGTCATTAGTCATGAAGAAATTATCAGTATTGATGATAGTAATTGTCTTAGGTTTTATTGCCTGTGGTGGAGGCGTTCAGTATCAGGATGCAAGCAAGGCCGAAGGCTCAAGGGAATGGGGCCCAAAAGAGATTAAAATGACAGTTAATAAGATGGTTGAATCCATGTACAAATTTTTAAAAGAAGAATGGAAAAAACCTGCTTTTATTGAAGTGAAACAGATACGCAATAAAACATCAGAGCATATTGACACTCAAATGCTTGCTGACGAAATAACAACAAACCTTATTAAGCGCCGAATAAAATTTGTTGACCAGTCATTGACTGCTGATGCTATCGCCGAAATGGAAAAAGGTATGACCGGTATGGTTGATCCTGAAAGCGCTATCCCCGTTGGCGAATTGAAATCTCCCAACATGTATTTAACCGGTGAAGTAAGGGAAAATGTCCGCACAGTAGGGAGCAAATCAGTTCAATACCTTGTGGTTACATTGAAGCTCATTAACCTGAAAACACAGGTAGTAGAATGGCAGGACCAGCAGGAATTTTTAAAATCAGCTAGCAAAAAGAAGATCACATTTTAACTTCGAGGAATGTATATGATGCATAAAGTTAAATCCCTGTTTGTTATTATTCTCCTTGTAGGTGTTGCTGCATGTGCCAGTTATGATTATAACAAGCAGATAGCTGAAGTTGAAAAAATGTTCTATGAGGGGCAATACAAAGAAGCAGCCCGCAAGTTGCTCCCAATGGTTAATACAAAATCAAAAGATCAGCTCCTGTACATGATGGAATGTGGTTTGATGCTGCAGGTTGCCGGCGACTATGAAAACAGTACTAAAGTCCTGACCGAAGCAGCTAAAATTGGGGATCAGGTAACAATAAGCATGAGCAAGGAAGCGGCATCGCTTCTTCTTAATGAAACAACCACCAACTACAACGGCGAGGATTTTGAACGAGTTCTCATCCATATGTACCTTGGCATAAACTATCTCATGCTTTCAAAACCTGATGAAGCACGCGTTGAATTTAAAAAAGTTAATGACATGCTTCGGGATATAAACGTAACAACGGGAAAATCCTACAAACAAAATTTGATGGCAAAGTACCTGACTGCTATTGCCTTTGAACTGAGTGCTGATGTTGATAATGACATGAATGACCGTGAATTTGCATACGTTGAGTATAAGCAAATTTATGAGCTTAATCCCGGATTATCAATGGTATACCGTGATCTTCAGAGGCTTGCAAAACAGTTAGGGGATACGGAAGATTATAACAATTGGATAGGCAAATTTGGCAAACAGGATGCTATCCCACATAATGCAGGAGAGCTTATTGTCATAGTCCAGAATGGGAAGGGTGCTATAAAACAGTCCCGTGGACCACTTTTATCTGATAAAGCAATGAAAGCCACTATCCAGGTAACTCTTAATGGGATGTCCCTGGCTGAAGGCGTTACCGTTGCTGGTGTGCTTCTGGCGCTCCATAATGCCGAAAACCCCATTCCAAAATTTGTAAAACGGGGCAATAATATCAGTTACCTTATTGTCAATACCAATGGACAGGATATAGGCCGATCCATAATGCTAGAGGATGTTGCTTCCACAGCGGTTAAAACCCTTGAAGATGATTACGGGCGCATTTACGCCAAGGTAGCTGCCGGCATCGCAGTTAAAGCTGCCGCAGCAGTGGCAGCTGGGTATGCCGCAAAAAAATTAGCTGAAGAATCAAAAAAGATGGGTGGCTATGCAGGGCTCATTGGCGCTGTGGTTGGCACTGGCGTTGGTGTAGGATTATTATCTCAAATTAAACCTGACCTTAGATGCTGGCATACATTGCCCGAAAATTTCCAGCTAGCAAGAATATTCCTGCCACCAGGTACATATACAATCACATTCAAATTTGTTGACTACAGTGGTAATGTTGTATCTACACAAAATGAAACTATAGAAATTAAATCAGGGAAAAAAGTTTTCCTGAATAAACGCATACTCCCCACCAAGGGCATGTCACGGTTTTCAATTAATATAGAATCAGGTACTGGTAAGGGGTATTTAGGAGCAATAATAAAATCTATAACAAGTGAGAAAGCCCGGGAACTCGGGCTTTCCCTTTCATCAGGTGTCTATGTGAATGAGGTCATCCCCGAAAGCCCTGCTGCAAAATCAGGTATTCAGCCCAATGATGTTATCATAAAAGCTGATGGCAAATCTATTCAGAACCCGCAGGATTTAGTCCAAATAGTAAGAAACTCTCAATCAGGGCAAACTTTGCAATTAATAGTAATCCGCAATAAAATACAAATGGAAATTCCTGTTATTCTTGGCAATGTACCAGAAAAGACATATAATGCCACTACACCCTCCAATACAATGGACAATAATTCAGAAACTCCCGGAATAAGTCAGCTACAGTAAATTTATTTTTTATATTTTTTATTGCAAAAAAATATACCCTCCATGAGATGGTTATTAAGCAATGGTGTATTGTATGCAAAATAACCATAATAGCATGGTTCCCATAAATGATTTGACCATTCACTCAGCTACTGAAATGGTATTAATGTTTCAGTTGCCTGCATGTGTTATAAGTATTTCTGGCGAAGTTATTGCTTCAAATGATGCATTTTCGGATTTAGTGAATGTTAAAAACCTGTCTCTTGATATCACCCACCCGTTTTATCCTGAATACCGCAAACAACTGGCAACCTCATATTTAAAGGCATTAAAAGGCATATCCCGGCAATGTTTTGCAGTTTTTCGTAATAAAGATAATCAGCGTATTTCAGCTGAATTGTATATCTTCCCAATATTCCAGGGTACTATCATTGTTGCTCTTTTTGTTCTTTTACAGATAGTTGATGAAAGAATATTGTCTTTTGACAAATCAACCGACACCATTATCAGTCAGGAGAGCAAAAATTACGAAACATTGCTTTATGAATATTCACCGTTCCCCATTTTGCAGATTGATCAATCCGGCAATATTGTTAAAGCAAGCCCATCCGTACAAGAACTTATAGGCTATGAAATAGAAGATTTGAAGAAGAACAGAAATCTTTTGTATCGTGCTCTGAATCACTACGATTTTAACCGAATGCGCTTAACGTTATCTCAAATATTTGATGGAACTATCGGATACAAAAGGATAGGTGAGGTACGATTCATAACAAAAGAAAAGGATGAACGATGGGTTAATGCAACCTGTTACCCTGTACATATTCAGGGTGCTCCGCCAGTTGTTGAGATCATTTTAGAAGATATAACTAAAATAAAACGCCTGGAATATCAACTGCAACAACTCAGCAGATTCCATATTATTGGTGACCTGACAAAGGGATTTCTTCATTCATTTAATAATATCATCAACATAATGTTAAATAAAGCCCAATGGCTTTCGCAGATTACAGAAAAGCCTTCTTTTCAGGAAGGCCTGAAACTTATCATAAAATCAGCAGAAGATGGTATACAGCAGATTCGTCGTATTGAAGAATTTATTGGCAGGGATAAATTAGAAGAAAAAGGCGATATTAATGTTGTAGAGGCAATCGAAGATGCTATCGAATTTGCAAAAATTCAGTTCAAAGTTGAAGAAGCGCAGAAGCGAAGATCTGTAGCTGTTGAGCGGCGATATTTTTCACTTGTCACAATGTATGGCGACCCCCACATATTCAGAGATCTGCTTCTTGCAACAATTTTTAAAGTTGCTTCAGTAATTACTACCAAAGGCGTTGTTGAAGTAACATTAAAACGAAACAGTACCTTAACAATTTCAATAAAGGCAAAAAAAGAATCGGCTGAAACTAAAGATGAATTTGCATTTATTTCAGCTATTGATCTTTCAAAATTAGCTGAGCAAAACCATGCAAAATTAATGGAAGAAGAATCTTTACAGGATTACTCCATTACTATTATACTTCCTGATGATACTATTTCCGCTCTTCCTCATACAGAACAGCAAATCCCTCAAACAAAATTACGCGATATGGATATATGTATTGTTGAAGATGAGCCCGCATTGCAGGAAATAATGTATGAAGTATTTGACTCACTTGGCAACAGGGTTTCGGTTTTTAATAATGCTGACCAGGCATATGAATCATTTAAAATTAATAAATTTGATATCGTCATTGCTGATTATGGATTATCAGGTACAACGGGGTTAGAATTACTGACTAAAATAAAAGAACAAAAAGAAGGGACCATAACTGTTCTACTCACAGGATGGATTCTAAATAATATTAAGGCATACAAAAATGTCATTGATATATACATGCATAAGCCATTTAAATTAGATGTTCTTATTAACGAAATCTGTCATGAGATGTCTAAACGCCATACGTTTTGATTATTACAGGATATTACTCATTTTTTCCATCATATCTTTTTTACCCAATGCTACAATAATATCACCAGCTTCAATAACTTCTGATGACTGAGGGTTGAAAATCATCTTCCCATGTGCTTTTTTTATTGCAACAATTATAACGCCATAATCTTTTCTTAAATTGCTTTCTATTAAGCTTTTTCCAACCATTGAAGATGTTTGGCCAACCTTCAGTTCCTCCATAGCCAACCCTAATTCTGAATCCATCATCGCTGTATCTAAAAAATCAACGACAGTGGGGCGTGTTAAAACTTCAGCCATGCGTTTGCCCCCAATCTGGTATGGGAGTATCACTCTGCTAGCACCTGCCCTTAGCAGTTTAACCTCAGCTTTTTCATCAGACCCTCTTGATAAAATAAAGATGTCATTGCGCAACCCCCGAGCAGTTAACACAATATACACATTGTCAGCATCAGACATGACTGCGGTGACAAGCCCCTTAGCTTTCATTATCCCCGACTTCAACAAGGCTTCTTCACTTGTAGCATCCATGGCAACAAATAGATAGCCCAATTTTTCAAGTTCTTCAATTGCAGCCGGATTATTTTCAATAACTACAAAAGGGACTTTCCTATCAAAAAGTTCCTTGCATATAAGCTTTCCAATTCTGCCAAAACCACAGATGATATAATGATTTTGCAATGATTGAATTTGCCGTTCCAATTTTTTCCTCCCAAATTCTTTTCGTAATTCACCTTCTATTAGCATGCGTAGTAGTGTACCAATAGCATACGCACTTATGGAAACACCACTCAAGATGATCATTATTGTTATGAGGCGTCCATGAATAGTTAATGGCTTAATTTCTTGAAATCCAACAGTGGAAATTGTTATCATGGTCATGTAGAATGCATCAAATGGGCTCATATCTTCAAATGTATAATACCCGGCAGTTCCAAAGCCTATTGTGCAAAGAAGAAGGAATAATGCTACTCGTAATTTTTTCAACTCCATAGAAATCCTGATACATTATATAATTTTTTTTAGTTATAATTACTATGTAATGCTTTGAACAATTGTAAATAATTTTTTAAAAAAATTAAAATTATATTTGATTTTTATTCAACAGTATAATATTTTTCCTAAAAATATCATCATATTACTCATTACAATACATTTTATTTGTTATATCATACTATACATTTATATGTATTTGTAATTAACAAAATATTATACTATGAGAGGTGATCTTATGGCAGCATATCAACATAGTACCGGTACCTTTATTGGTAAAGGCGGTATTGAAATATTTTTCCAGCAATGGGAAGTAGCCAACCCAAAAGCAATCCTTGTTATCATCCATGGGCTGGGCGAGCATTCAGGACGATATGGTAACCTCATTGACGCATTACAAAATAAGGGGATTGCAATCTATGGGCTTGACCACAGGGGGTTTGGACGCAGTGGAGGCAAACGAGGCCATGTCGATAGCTTTATGGATTATATCTATGACATAAAAGTCTTTGTCAACATGATCAAGGATAAAAACCCCAATAAGCCGGTTATTATGTTAGGCCATTCAATGGGCGGAGTATTAGCACTAAAATATGCACTTACCCATGCTGAAGATCTGGATGCGTTGATCCTTTCTTCACCAGGACTTGTCCCGGCAATTAAAGTCCCTGCATGGAAGAAGAATTTAGCAATATTTCTTTCTTCTAAAATTCCATCATTAACCATGCCATCAGGCCTTGACGCAACAACTATCTCCCGTGACAAAGAAGTTGTGAAGCAATATTTAGCTGATCCACTTGTCCATGATAAAGTAACACCACGGTTTTATGTTGAAATGATGAATACAATCGACGAATGTATTAACCGTTGTGGTGAGGTTACCCTTCCATTATTACTCATTCACGGCACTGCTGACGCACTTGTATTAGATGAAGCTAGTAAAATTGTATATGAAAAGGCAAAGTCTAAAGATAAAACACTTAAACTTTTTGAAGGATTATATCATGAAACCATGAATGAACTTGAACCCGACCGCAAGAAAGTGCTTAAGTTCCTTGCTGACTGGATCGTTGATCATGCAAAAAAAAACATCTCAACTAAATCAAAATCAGCATCAAAGCCTTTAAAGAAAGCAGCACCAAAAAAGGCAGCAAAAAGCAAAACCAAAACTGTAAAAAAAGCAAAGAAGAAATAGCTTTGTATCATACGAGAAGTTAATTACTATAGCTATCGTTTCTAATAAAACTAAATATCAATATAAAAAGCCGGGTGGGAGAGCCCGGCTTTTTAATGTGGTGTTGCGATGCTATCTCAAGCGTTATTTCAAGAGTTGTAATACTGTCTGCGACTTTGTGTTTGCCTGTGCAAGCATAGCAGTAGCAGCCTGTGTAAGTATCTGATTCTTTGTGAATTCTGCCATCTGCTCTGCCATGTCGGTATCTCGTATGCGGCTTTCTGATGCCTGGATATTTTCATAGGCATTCATTAAACCTTTGGCAGCATGATCTAACCTGTTGTAATATGCACCTAAGTCTGCTCTCTGCTTTGAAATCTGACGCAATGCCTCATCAGCTAAACCAATAACTGCATTAGCCTTGCCCGGTGTAGATATTGAAATAAATGTAAGTGTAACAGGATTTCGCAATCCCAACGCAGCAGTAGTCATTGTTTCAATGAATACTCTTTCACGCTGATGCATATTAGGCCCCATATGGAACCACATTGATGCTGATGGATGAAGCCGTGCAAAAGCACCGGTCAACAACTTCATCTTGTTGAATTCAGCCTGTGATGCAATTCGATCAATTTCATCAACAAGCTCAGACACTTCAACCTGAATTTGCTGCCTGTCTTCAGGTGTATAAATACCATTTGCAGACTGAACCGCTAAAACCCTGATTCGTTGCAGTATGTCATGTACTTCCTGCAAATACCCTTCTGCAGTCTGAATCATTGACATACCATCTTCAGTATTGCGCTCAGCCTGCCTTAAGCCCTGAATCTGAGAACGCATCTTTTCAGACACAGCAAGCCCTGATGCATCATCACCTGCTTTGTTGATGCGCATCCCTGATGAGAGCTTTTCCATGTCCTTGGTGATCGCCCAATCGTGAAATTTCAGCGTTCGGTGGGCAAAAATTGCGCTGATGTTGTGGTTTATAATCATGGTGTCCTCCTTGAACGATGTACTATCATCCGTGATAGTATTAACTATATAAATAGTTCATTCCAAAGTTCGTCTTATTTGAAAAAACGGCTGAGAATAAATATGGCTTATTATAGTAATCTATAGTCGTTTATTGTAATATATGCAACAATATCACGCTATTTTTATTGTTTTATATATTATAAAAAATCTCGCTTGTTTTCACACCATCCTGTTGGGTATTCAATTTAAAAAATAATTGAATATACAAAATAAGCCACACCTCGCAGCCGGATGCGACAGAGTGTGACTTATAAATTTACAATTTTTTAATAAAAATTTTTTAAATCTTTTCTTGAATATAAATAATCAGTGGTAAATAGTGTATATTGTACTATATGATTTTAAGAAATTTAAAGAGGTTGTATGACTACACATACTGATAAAATATTTTCCCTGATTGAGTCAACTCCCTTCCTATCAAACATTATAAAAAAAGGTGGCATCCAGTTAAAGTGGGTTCTGACCGTATCCATGTTAATGGTGATAGTTATCAGTGTAATAAGCTTTTTACTGATAAGTATATCCGAGCAAGCACTGATAAAAGCCAACGACAAATTATGCCAGACTATCGCCCATAACATATCCTCTTCGGAAAGTTTTTTAACTGCAGAAAAAAAACCATTAAAGCGTTCAATGATATTACAGGACATCGTAAAGGGGCTTTCTAAAACAGGTATTGAAGGGTTTGTATATGCAGCAGTATATGATACCCAGGGGATTATAGCTGAAAATAAATATACATATGCAGCACATACCAATGCAAAACTTCATGGCAAATACTACTCAAAAGATCTTATTAAACAATTTGAAACAATACATACAACTGTAAAAGAAAAGATTGAACTAACTATTGATGCTAAACCAACAGCATGTTACCGGTATCGTGTCCCCTTTGAGTTTTTCAAAGCAAAGATTGGAATTATTGAGATAGTTTTTACAGAAGATGCAATCCTTGGTCCCGTTCACAGGGCACGGATGGTTATGCTCATTGTTGCAGCCATATTGTTATCCTTAAGCATCTATGCCGCAATGCGTATTGCCCGGCAAATGGTAGAGCCAATAGTACAGTTAACATCTGGCGTTATACAGGTTAAGAATGGCGATCTTTCTACCCGACTTACCGTAACCACGCATGATGAAATTGGCATCCTGACAGAAGAATTTAATGAGATGATTAATCACCTGCGTGAAAAGCTTAAGATGGAAAAATTTGTTTCCGAATCAACTATCTCCATGATTCGCGAAAAACGAGATGATGAACTTGATTTAGGCGGGACAAGAAAAAATATGGCATTTCTTTTCTCAGATATCCGAGGTTTTACTGCCATGTCAGAAAAGCTTCCACCTGAAGAAGTTGTAACAATACTTAATGAATATCTTGATGTGCAGGCTTCCATAATAAAAAAACATGGTGGTGACATTGATAAATTTGTGGGTGATGAAATAATGGCTGTATTTGAGGATAAAAAGAAAGCCGATAGTGCCGTAGAAGCAGCTGTAGATATTATTGAATCCATTGATAATCTTAATAAACAGCGTGCTAAACAAGGGAAAATCACTGTTACTGTGGGAATTGGCATCCACATGGGCGATATTGTTCATGGAAGGATGGGCTCAAAGGAGAGGATGGATTTTACATCAATAGGTGATGCTGTCAACCTGGCAGCACGGCTATGTTCCCATGCAGATTCTCAAACCATACTGGTATCGCAGGAAATTATTGCAAACCTTTCTAAAAGGAAATTCAAAGGGAAAAAACTTGAACCTATCAAGGTGAAAGGAAAAGAACACCCCATACCCATTTTTCAGATAACCGGGCGAGCCTGATTAATCTTGATGTATTACGGGATAAAATTCTTTTCTAATAAAGTAGCTGATCTTGCGTAAAATTTCTTTATACTGCTTTTTATTATTTTTAATATTTTCAAATAATATGGCAGCCTGCACCAGGCTATCCAAATCCGCCTCAGAAATTCCCTGAGTATGGAGTTCCGCATGTTCAGTGGTGTTAAGAATCAGGTTATATTTCTTTGCGATTTCGTCCAGTATAATGATTTCAATTGAAATATCTAAATTATCGCCAATTGAATTGCCAATTCGCAAGGCATGATAAGCAAAATTATTTGTTAAAAACGAATTAGCATCTAACTTTTTGGCAACCAGCTCCGGTACAGTATGTGTTGCTAAATAATTATTCAAAATTTCCAATCTTCTCATTATTATATTTCCCCAACAATAAAAATTGTATACTATTACTCCCTACCCTTGCCTGCAGACAGATAACATTTATTCTGTAATTTATTAATATTCCTAGTATACGGTATCACAGAACTATTATTATTTCACTGCTTTATCGGTGTTTATTATTATTCAATACTTGCCTTAAAAAAGCAACTAAAATAAATTAATGTACACTCTATTCCACAAAGGCTGTTGAGGTATAGCATTCATTATTCACACACTATCTCCTGGTATTATTACCATTATTTATCAGATTCTTCCCATCATGCATGTAAAAAGTACCAATGTTTATTTTTTATTTGCAATTTTATAATAATTATTTACAATGCTATTAAAATCTAATAATATATGCAGGGGGGCTTATGCCAAGGAAAGAGTACATTTCCGGAACTTTTTGTATCGATATTAAATGTGCCCATCACAAAGCTTTGGAACAATATACGGGTGATGAGTATTTCAAACAAAAAGCTCTTCTGTGCGCTGACTGTTACGCATGGAAATTTTTCACTTGGCTCCGCGATCATAAGTATCGCATAATACAAACATTGCCTGAGATTTCTGCCCGTGAACTGGCCGCACGCATTAAAGGCATTGATCCGGTAAGAGTTGAAGATTTAACCGAAGACGAAATATTGTGCTTATAGAATCAGGAATATAAAAATTATACGTATCGTAAATTATTTCAAATTGATATGGAGGTATACGATGGTTCGTAACATAGGGATTGTTATTGTTTCTATTATTATCATTGCAATTGTGCTTGATGCAGTTGTATCCATACTTTCGCGGCCCCAAGCAGGTAGAAAAGCATGCCAGGCTGCCAACATCCCGTATAAAACTGTTATAGCACACCGTGGAGCATCATACTGGGCACCAGAAGAAACGTATTTTTCATATATTATTGCAAAAAATGTTGGCGCTGACTATTTAGAAATGGATGTGCAACGCACTAAAGATGATGTGATTATTGTTTTTCATGATGATACATTAAATAGGATAACCAATGTTGCTGAAGTTTTCCCAGGAAGAGAAAATAACCCTATTAACAGTTTTACAATTGCTGAATTAAAAAGGTTAGATGTAGGAAAATGGTTTAATACATCTTTTCCTGAAAGATCCAAAAATTCATATAGCGGAACTCAAATACTTACTCTTGATGAAGTTATTGATATCGCAAAATCCGATAATGGATTATATCCATTATATATTGAAACAAAAAACGCAAAAAATTTTCAAGGTATCGAAGAGCAACTTGTTCATATTCTCCAAACACGCGGATACATTAATCAAGGCCAAAAAAATACTAATGCCCCGTATGCACCTGTCATATTCCAATCATTTGAAATTGAAAGTTTACTGGTACTTCAAAAGCTTGCCCCACAGGTTCCCCGTATATATTTGATTGATGAGGACATGGTTAAACAGAAAGGCTGGGATACACTTATTTCTGAAGCAAAGCAGGCACAATGTGCTGGCCTTGGGCCCTCTGGATATTTAGGATGGCCATGGATAATCGGCAAGGCACATCGCAATGGACTGCTTGTTCACATATATACAGTGAATAAAAAATGGCAGTATCGTCTTTTAGACTGGTTTGGTGCAGATGGATTTTTCACTGATAGATGTGAATTACTTATGGAATATTATCGCAAGCCTCATAAAAAACCTTTTAATGAAATTGTATCAAGTATAGACTAAAAATGCCTATTTTGCTTAATAGGCTATATTACATAAAAAGATTTATACGGTATTTTTTATGTAAGACATGTACTTGCTTTATAACTGTGCAATAAAGCTTTACAATGTTTCTGAAAAAGGATGATGTATATACAAAAAGCTATATGCGATACACTATTTAACCGATATGATAATTAATATGGTTCAATGACATTTTACTTGACTATCAGTATAATGTTATAGTATATAAAAAATGTTGGTTTTAATTTTCTACTTGGGAGATGTTCAATGAGTGAATGGTCAATAGCTGGGAAAGGCATATTAACGCCTGATAAGTTTGTCAAAAAAGCAAACATCATAGTCAACGACGGGATAATTGACAAGCTTGATGGCCATACTGGTTTTTCCATTGATGTTGATGGCATCATTGTACCAGGCCTCATTAATAGCCATGACCATTTGCTTGGCACTTACCACCCAAAAGTTGGCAATGGTCCCTATGAAAACTGGCTCCCATGGGACAATGACCTTAAAAGCTCACCAATTTATGAAGAACGTCAACAAATTGAAAACCGCGATCTCTACCTTTTAGGGGGGTATCGCAATCTGTTATCAGGGGTTACAACCGTTTCAGATCATATCCCACATTTTGTAAATCAACCATTTTTAGATATTTTACCGGTTAAGGCTCTCCGAAATTATGCATTAGCTCATGCTGTCGTTTCATTTGCATTAGCATGGGGTGACGGCATCACTGTAGAATACCAGAAAGCTGCTAAAGAAAAAATACCTTTCATTACCCACTCGGGTGAGGGTTTTGATGATGAAACACGCCATGATATAGATACATTGGAGCGTCTGGGGGCATTGGGTGAATACACGGTACTCATTCATGGAATAGCGTTCAATGAGCATGATATTAAGCGCATAAAAAAAGCCGGTGCATCGGTAGTATGGTGCGGTGATTCCAACATGTATATGTTCAACCGTACAGCAAATGTCAAGCTCATGCTGGAGTATGGCGTCAATGTATGCATAGGTACTGATTCGCCTATGTCCGGCGGGGAAAATCTTCTCTATGAAATCAAATTTGACCGCAAATTATACAAAAAGCTGTTTGGACAGGATCTCAGTGATGAAACAATTGTCAAAATGATAACGGTAAATCCATCGTATGCTTTTAAGTTGCATGATCATGGGTCTATCAAGCCCGGCAATGTTGCAGATTTCATTGTCATTTCCCGTATGGAAGATAATCCTTATTCATCCGTCGTGAACGCTCAGCTTGAAGATATTGCACTGGTAGTCATTAATGGGAAGCCAATGTATGGCGATAGTTCCTATAAAAAACTTTTTGATTTCAATAAAGTCAAATATCAGGAAGTAATCTTAAGAAACAGGCACAAATTGGTCGTTGGCGATTTACTGGGATTGCTGAGAAGAATAAGCAGAGCAGTTGGCTATAAAAAGGAATTCCCATTTATTCCTATTGAATTTGATATATAACGTGTGGGAGGATTTCTATGTCAAATGGTTCACCAACTCAAGGGATTACCACACGAACCTACAAACCAGGCTCAATAGTATATTTTGAAAATGACAAAAGCGAAAATATTTATATACTGAAATCAGGCCTTATCATTTTAACCTCACAAAAGCTTGAAACCGGCGAGGAAGTTAAAGAAGAAGTAAGGCCCGGTGAATTTTTTGGCGTCAAATCAGCGCTGGGGCGTTACCCTCGTGAAGAAACGGCACAGGTAATTAAAGAATCCGTAGTGCTGGTCTTAACACTGGCGGATTTTGAGCGGCTCATTTTAAAGAATGTCAATGTTGTTTTAAAAATGCTCCGAATCTTCAGTAATCAGCTCAGAAGAATTGGAAGGGCAGTACGTGAAGTATTAGGAGAAACAAGCACGATAAATCCTGAGGAAGAACTGTTTAAAATTGGTGAATATTATTACAGAGCAGGCCGCTTTAATCAGGCACGCTACGCATATAATAAATACCTTGATTACTATCCAAATGCAAAATACTCCGATTTAGCAACAAAGCGAATACGTGAAATTGATTCCGGCCAGGCCGAGTCAAATATTGCCCCACAGCCAGTAAAACGTAAGGAAGTAGAAACATCTTCAGAGGAATTAAAAGATTTTACTCTGGATGAGGATATTGATTCGATACCAGCAAAAGAATCGGTAGTGGATGAAATGGACGATTTTTTAGGTGGAGATGATAGCTCAGGATCAGATCTTAACCTTGCAGATGAAAGCTCTAAAGGGGAAGATATATCTTCTATGTTTTACGACGCCATGAGCCTCTATTCACAATCAGAATATGAATCAGCATTAGAAATTTATAAAAATATTTTAAGCCAGAAGTCATTGAAAAATGAAGCAGAAAATAAAATTTATCAGAAAGCCCACTTTGAAATAGGAAGAACATATTTTAAAATGGGCCAATATAATGAAGCAATAGAAGCCTTTTCACTGCTCATAAAAAAATTCCCTCAATCT
>Ga0123519_10005107_pt1 | contig 21064 bp, 14 predicted proteins | sample YelNatPaOPRAMG02_FD_87396 | JGI IMG/M metagenome (GOLD analysis project Ga0123519, IMG submission 87396) | Hot spring microbial communities from Yellowstone National Park - Yellowstone National Park OP-RAMG-02 (version 2) | ecosystem: Environmental > Aquatic > Thermal springs > Hot (42-90C) ...
CAATTGATAGAGAATGCCTTATTAAGATATGTAATTGTGGATGAAAGGGTTGCTGACTACAGGGTGAAAAATAGTGATTTTGCTGAGAGGGCAAAGGCAGGAGGAATTCAGATTCCATTGAAAATAAAAAAGTATGAATCAAATGAACACTTAACATTAGCCAGTGGTAAACCAGAAGATGACAGCCCACAAGATTGTGAGAATTGTGAAGGAGATGTTTTAATCATCCACCAGGGAGTTCTTGATGAAATCTGTTCAGATAGGGAGAAAGCAAAGGAATTTGTTCTTGAGAAGAGAAAAAAATTCCCATTTGTTTTTATAACCACAGGAAGGGGAAGAGAAGGAATTGTAAAGGGCATCAAATACATACCTTTTTCAAATATAAGTCATTATCTTTTGAAGGCATTTCCTGAGAAATTTGTTCTAACAACCATTTTAATGCAAATAACAGTTCCTAAAGATAAAGGGACAGAAAATGGATAAAGAACCTGTTGTTTTTTTTGTGACGCAAGGTAACGATAAAGTCCATGAGAAGTTAAATAAGTGTTCCCGCCCTCGGAATATATATATGATATACACTCTTGACATAGATACCAAGAGGGAAGGGGTAAAACGATCAACAAAAGATGGAATTAACAAAACAGATGAAATTAACAAAACAATAGATGATTTATTGGGTGAAATAGACAAAAAAATTAACACAACTCTGAAGAATATTGTTGTTGCTGTCCACTGGGGAGGTATAGAAGGGCCAAAATTGATAGAACTGGATAAGAAGGTTGCGGAGAAGGTAAAAGAAAAAAAATATAGATGGAGAATAACTTACTATTCTTCCACTGAGGATGGAAATGAACTGAATAAATTTGAAGAGGACCCTGAACCTTTAAAGAATAAGGTTATTAAAAGGGCATATCTTACCCCACTTATTGAATTTTCGGAAAAAATAAAAAGAATTCTTGTTCCTCTTGATATAGAAGTCCAGGGGATTATTGAACTGGGGCAGGGTGCTTTCAGTAGTGGAATTGAAACTATAGTAAGTTCAATCCAAAAAGAAACAGAAGAAATTAAGAAGGACATCACGCTTGCTGAAGAGATGAAAGATTTAACTGGTGCAGTGGATTTGCTTGGTGCTTCAATAGATTCTTTAAAAGGTAAAACTGGCGATGAACTTATAAAACAGTGTGAAGACTTTCATGAGAAATTTTGTGAACTGAATAAGTTAATCAGTAGAAAGATAAAAGAACTTGGTGGTGACTGATAAAGTTTTTAATGAAAAAACTAAAAGTGGCAGTTTTAACAGGCGCAGAAGAATTCAATGCTGTTTTAGAAAAGTACCTTAGGTTATTGTTTCCTGAAAGAATTTCAGTTATTTATACTGCAAGATTGGGTGACCCCACAACCCTGTTTCAGAACAAAGATATTGACAATTCTGATATGTGGATAATAGAGGCATTCAGTGATTTCTGTAATCCTGAGGGGTTTAGAACTGCCAAAAAATATGCAGGGAAAAGTAAAATACTTTTGCTCTTTACAGGTTTTACAGGAAAAATACCAGAAGAAGGAAAATTCTGGCTTCAGATTCCATCTTCCAAAAATGTTTTTAAAAAAATCAGAGAAGTAATGGAGGGAGAAATTCCGGAAATACAAGATTTCCAGCAACTGGAAGAAAAATGGCAAAGATTGAGTGATAAATCTTACACCCATCATCACCACAGGTGAAAAATGAGTATAAATTTTGAATGTCAACAAAAGTGCAGTAGTTGCTTCTCATATGGATTAGAGCAGGTTATTAATGAATATGTTACTAAAATCTATAGTCCAGGGGATAAATCAAACGGAGCAATTAAAATTCTGATTGTTCCTCTTTGCAATAGTTGTGAAAATGGAAGTGGCAAGTGCTGGGATGATTTTGTGAAAGCATTTTTAAATGGTGGAGAAAAATTAAATAATTATGCAGGGATTCTTTTCTTTACTTTTGAAAATTCCGTAAAAGGAGATTTTGCTGGTTCAATCTTTAATAAAAGCAGGATGTTAAGAGAATTTTTTATGTGCTCTGTCCCAGCGGTTACCTGCGATTACAGTAATATTCTTGATGGAATAAAAAAACTGCTGATAAAGATAAAAAATGGAGAGAAAAAAGATAAAACTCCGATTGAAACAGCCCTGGGAAATCTTAACCAACTAAAAGAAGATGTGATAAAAAAAGGGAAAAATCTTGGAATTAATTCTATTGAAGACCTTTCAAATATATATGCGTGCTCTGAATTTCATACCCGCAAGACACATACAAGTTTAAGAAAAATTTCAAAAATGCTGGAGGATTCAAGTCCCTCTGATGATTTCAAGAAAAAATTTAAAGAAGAATACTACGATGTAAGAAAAAAATATGATATTGCTTCAATTATTGCCAGTAATCCATTAAGGTATAGTTCATTAAAAATTCTTGTTATTGATGATAATCCCTCTGCTTCTGCTTCTCGGTTGGAAGAGGATTTTAAAGAAATCCTGCCATTTTTTCCCACAAACACTGAAATTCATATTCTGGAGGAAGATGAATACAGGAAATTTTTAGATGCAGATTTATGGAAAAAATTATTAAAAAGGGATAAATCTGCAGAAATTAAGGTCAAGATACTAAACTTAGTAAACGGAACTCAAATCAATGAGAAGAACGACAGGCAGACATTTTTTGATGAGAACGGTAAGTTTGTTTACACTCACATTGTGGTTGATTTACTTATAGATGACTATAACTTCGGTAACCGCATTATCAGGGAACTTGTTAAATTCCGCAGTTATGTAGATACGGACGAAAGTAGAGAGCCTGTGATTTTTGATATTTTTGTTTATTCTTTGAGTGATGATATTGAAGATATTACGCGTGCTTTTGATGAGGGTGCTCGTGGCTATATCCGGAAATTTGGAAGAATTTATTCATTGCCTGCCCTGATTGCAAAAACAGAAGATGGAAGAGAAAAAATTTTTGGTAAAAGGAAATCATCAGTATTCTGGAAAACGAGAAACTTTGGTAAACTCTATCATCTTCCCCACACTGTTATTCGAAAACTTCAGTTCACTGCATTTTTAGAACCTATCAAAGATTGTAATGACGAACAAGAATTGCAGCAGTTGATGGAAATTTCAAAAAAATTGAGTCGGAAATGGATAAAAGATATTCCAAAGGCAGAACTCCATTTTCATTTAGGTGGAGCAATGGATGAGGATTTGATATTTAATTTAGCAGTTAATACTGTAAGGCACATGAAAAAAGGGTTAGAGAAAAAAACTTGGGAACGAGGGGAGAAGGATGAGAATTTTGAGAAAGTAAGAGCAATTGTAAAAGAATATGCGGATAATTATAAACAACATTTTGAAAAAGCCGGAAGTCAAGGCAGGGGAAATAACAGGGGAGAAACTGGAAGTAAAACCCTGCAGGACTGGTTGCAATCTTCAGGAAATATAGAAAAACTGGAAGAGAAAATAAAGGATTTAAAGTTTTTCCCTGCGCTCTGGGAAACATTTGACCAAGAAATAAAAAAGAATGATTCTTGTACAGAACAGAATAAAGCAGAACATCCAGGTAAAATAATTGAGGACTGGTTATGTCGGGAGAAAAATCTGTACAAAGAAAAAGACAAACACAAAAAGATTGAAACTGTCTTGAATGATTCTCCAGAGGATGTCTTTCAAATTTTATCTTTCTATATAAAGGAGTACTGCAGAATAAAAGTATCAACAGATGACCTTATTAGTTTATTCCTTGTAGAACTTGGAAGTTTAGAAGGAAGAAAAGAAGAAGAAATTGGAACGTTTTGGAAAGACACTCTTATTTTTCTCGATGAAAATGATCGTGTAATACAGGAAATAAAAGGCAGGATGAAAAAGGAGATGAATCCTGATAATCTGTATTGTGTTGCTAACTTCTTATCTGACGAATGTAGTAAGTGCTTCCGAGAGTTTAATAAACTTGGTAATAAACCTGGAGAGCCAAAGAAAGGTCTTATCCGCTCCCTTATAAATGCCAGAGAGCGAGGAAGCGATAAAAGCAAGGGATTAGCAGAATATATGATAGGAAGTGCTTTCACTGGTGCCTGCCACCTTCAGTATTATGAAAACATCGTTGCAGCAGTTGCTTATCTTGTGAGTAAATGGGTAGGTGATTGTGTTCGTTACCTTGAGATTCGTTGTTCTCCTACGGGTTATACATCAAAAGAACTGGATTTAGATAGGGCTGTACAGGCACTTTTTGATGGTGCTGATGGAATGAGCAGGTATTTATATTTAAAAAAAGGCGAATTCATCTGGACCAACTTCATTATTTCTGCTAAGAGGCACAAATCACCGTATACCATGGCACAAGATATCGCAACTGTTGTAATGAAGAGGAAATTAGCAACAAAACAGGATGATGAGGATATAAATGTTTTACCGGAAAGATTACCAGTTTCCCTGTATCAATGGAAACGTTCAAAGATTGTTGGAATTGACCTTGCTGGTCTTGAGACAGGTTTTCGGGCTTCGTCATTTGTAGAAGATTTTGCACCAATTTTTAAGGTTTGTTCTTTCTTAACAATCCATGCAGGGGAAGAGGATACAGAACAAAGTATCTGGGAAGCCGTCTATAAACTTCATGCCAACAGAATAGGCCATGGTCTTTCCTTGAAAAATCATCCGTTCTTAATGGAAATGGCAAGGGATTTGCAGATATGCATGGAACTATGTCCAACGAGTAATTGTATGACACGAATATTCAAAGAAGAAGACCATCCTTTTTATATATATGTCACAGAGGGGCTGAATGTAACAATTAACACTGATGACCCTGCCTGGTCAGGTACTGTTCTTTCAGATGAATATGTAAAAGCAGGTGAACTTTATTATCTCGCACAAAAAGATAAATCCGAGGATGAAAAACAGCCGCTTTCCTTATGGGATGTTCTCAGGATTGTCAAACATGGATTCAAGAGTGCATTTATAAGTAGAAAAGAGAAAAGAACGCTATTAAGAAGCGTGGAAGAAGAGGTGTATCAGAAAGTTCTCTGGAAAGAAAGCGTAGAGTTTTCTTTACCTGAACTGGATGAAAAATGAAAAAAATATTGGTAGTGGATGATATTGAAGATTATTTAAGTTCGCTGGAGAATGCATTAAAGACCGAGTACAAGGTTTTAAAAGCTAGGTCCCTTGAAGAAGCAAAGGCTATCGCAGATAAAGAAGATTTTTCCCTTGCAATTGTAGACATAAGATTATCAGAGAAAGACAGTTCTAATAAAGACGGGCTTGTATTTCTTGAATGGATTAAGATGAATAAACCTGGAATTCCTGTGATCGTAATGAGTGCATACAAAGAATTTGACCTTGCCGTAGAAGCATTAAATCTTGGTGCCGAATATTTTCTTAAAAAACCGATAAATTTAGTAGAACTTAAGGGTTTATTAAAAACCCTTCTTTCAAAATGATTCTCCAGTTTCTTGCCAATGGGCTAATTGCAGGTGCGATATTTTCTCTTATGGGTTTAGGAATTGGGCTTGTTTATAATACTACAAAAGTTCTTCATATTGCTTATGCTTCTATTTTTGTTTCAGGTGCTTATGCCCTGTATTTTTTTCTAAAGGTTCTCCATTTTTCACTTTTCTTTTCTATTGTCCTCGCTATCCTTATTGCAATGATATTAAATATTCTGATAGAAGTTTTCGTGTATAAACCCTGTTACCTGAGAAAAACCTCTTCTGCAATTCCTCTTATAAGTTCTATAGGCACCTATGTTGTTCTTACAAACCTGATAGCTCTCATTTTCGGTAATGAAACAAAAATAGTAACTTCCGGCATTGAAAAATCATTTCAGTTTGGCAGTGTTATTCTGACAAGGATTCAGATTATTCAGTTTGCTGCTTTTCTTTTACTTTTCACCCTTTACTTAATTCTGCTGAAAAGAACAAAATTCGGAAAATTGATACGTGCTTTTGCAAATAATCCTGAACTTCTATCAATGTGCGGGGTGGAAGTATTAAATTTGAGGATACTTATTTTTGGATTAAGCGGTATTTTTGCCGGTGTTGCTTCATGCCTTGTGGCTCTGGATATTGGAATAGACCCTTACGCTGGGATGTCAATACTTCTGGTTGCCTTAGTTTCACTAATCGTCGGAGGGGTTGGAATTTTTGAAAGTGCAGTATTCGGCGGCTTTCTTATCGGAATTATTCAAAATCTTGTTGTATGGAAAATTTCTGCACGATGGCAGGACTGTATTACATTTTTGATACTAATTCTCTTCCTGTTATTAAGACCGCAGGGAATACTCGGGATAAAAAAGAGAATGGAGGAATTATGAACTATATTCTTCATATTATTGTGATGATTTTCATCTATGGCATTCTTGCACTTTCTCTGAACCTTCTTATAGGATATGGTGGATTAATCTCTGTTTGTCATGCTGCCTTTTATGGAATTGGGGCATATACAACAACGCTGTTGATGATGAATTTTAATATGAACTTTTTCCTCGCACTCATTGTGGGTGTTTTGCTAACATCTGCAATGAGTTTGTTTATTGCATATCCTTCTCTGAGATTAAAAGGGGATTATTTCTTTCTTGCATCACTTGGTTTCCAGATTATAATTTTTGCTATTCTTTATAACTGGGTAAATTTAACAAAGGGACCCTACGGTATCCCTGGTATTCCAAGACCACATGTTTTTGGACTGGCTCTTGAATCAGAGTTTTTCTTCTTTTTGTTTTGTGGAGTTATCTTTTTTCTTATTTTTCTTATTTCAAAAGTTCTTTATAATTCCCCTTTTGGAAGGGTATTGAAGGCAATAAGGGAAGATGAAATTGCTGCAGAGGCACTTGGTAAGGATGTGCCAGCAATTAAAATATGGGCATTTGCGATTTCTGCTGGAATCGCAGCGATTGCTGGCGCTATGTACGCAGTTTATGTAAGTTATATTGACCCAACAAGTTTTACCCTTGATGAATCCATATTTATTCTATCTATTGTTTTAATAGGGGGTTCAGGTAATTTAAAGGGACCATTGATTGGGGTAGTTTTTATGATAGTTCTCCCAGAAATTCTTAGATTTCTCAGAATACCAGATACTGTAGCACCTAATGTGAGACAGATAATTTATGGGCTTGCTTTAATAATTCTTATGAAATACAGAGTCCAGGGAATACTTGGAGATTACAGTTTTGAATAAAATGAAAACTGATACATTAATACTTTCAGGAATTAGCAGGTCGTTTGGTGGGCTTAAGGCAGTGGACGATGTAAGTGTGGAATTTCCACCCGGAAGGATAACCGGTTTGATAGGACCCAATGGAGCAGGAAAAACAACACTCTTTAATATCATAAGTGGCTTCATAAGGCCTGATAAGGGTGAAATCTGGTGGCAGGGAGAAAAACTTTCAAAGTACCCACCGTGGACAATTGCAATGAAAGGAATCGGTCGACTTTTCCAGGATGTAAGGGTTTTTAAAAAGATCACGGCGATTGAAAATGTGTTGCTTGGTAAATCAAATCCGGGTGAGTGTCCTGTAAATCTCCTTTTTAACTCCAAGAATGTTATCGCTCGGTACAGGGAAGATATTGAAAGAGCGAGGGAATGGCTGGCATTTGTGGGGTTAAAAGAAAAAGAAAATGTACTTGCTGAAAATCTCTCATATGGGCAGCAAAAACTTCTTGCTATTGCCAGATTACTGATGGCTGACAGCAAGGTGCTCCTTCTTGATGAACCAACTGCTGGTATTAATCCATCCCTTATTAAAGACCTGATTTTGATGATAAAAAAAATTGCTGAGAGTGGAAGGACTGTAATTTTCATAGAACACAATATGAATATAGTACTGGAAATTGCACACTGGGTTTATTTCTTGAATGAAGGACGGATTGTTGCATTTGGTCGTCCAGAAGATGTGCTCGGAAATCATGAAGTACGACTTACATATCTGGGGTTATAAATGTTAAGAATAGAAAATCTAAAGACAGGTTACTATAAAAAGCAAATTCTTAATGGCATAAATTTATCTGTTGGAAAGAATTTGGTTTATCTTATTGTAGGACCAAATGGAGCGGGTAAATCTACTCTCCTAAAATCAGTCGCAGGCTTTTTAAAACCATGGGAAGGTAAAATCCAAATGGATGGGGAAGATATAACGTCTCTATCTCCTGCTGAACGGGCAAGAAAAGGAATAGGGTATTTTTTCCAGGGGGGTGAAGTTTTTAAGGATTTGAGTGTAAAAGAAAATCTGGAGGTCGCGGGTATGTATCTAAGACCAGATATTTTCAAAAAGGAATTAGAATCAATTTATGGAAATTTTCCAAAGTTGAAGGACATTGGAAACAGAAGAGCCGGCTTGCTGTCTGGCGGTGAAAGACATCAACTTGCTTTAAGTATGGTTTTCTTGAGAAAACCAGAATTTATACTTCTTGATGAACCATCCGCAGGCCTGGCACCAGGTATTGTAAATGATGTGCTGATGACAATAAGGAAGCTGAAGGAGCTAAATTCTTCCACAATTCTCCTTGTTGAGCAAAATATCTCCGAGGGCTTAAAAATTTCAGATTATGTATATTTTATGAAAACAGGCCAGATTATTAATTCTGCAAAACCCGCAAAGGACGTTTCTCTTGACTTAATTGAGAAACTGTTTTTTGAGTAAAACAAGTATCAACTGACTTTTTTACAACGGTGCCGATGATAATTAACAGTTCTCCGTGACACAACAATACCATACTTTTCTCGCAGGATATGGCTTATTTCATAATCAGAGATTTTGCCGCTATAATCTTTGCTAATTTTAGAAATCAGAGTACGCAATTTTTCAGTGTGGCGAGTAAAAAATTTCCTCAAAGGAACGACATCTCCACTTAGAATTCTAATAGCCCTGTTTTTAATAGCTCTATTCAGAACAGAAGGGTCTACATTAATTATTTTACTTATTTCCGATTGTGTTAGAGGTTTTAAATCTTCCTCCTTCCCCGAAATCAGAAAATCCCGCTGTTTTTCAATTAAAGTACACAGGATTGAATAGATTGTGCTTTTTCGAGTGTTGATTAACTTTAATTTTGACAAAAGTTCTTGCATATGTCTCTGCTCGCCAGAAGAAAGGGCTGGCATTAATTTTTTTGTAAGTTCTTCATCAATTTTATATTCTCCCTTACTCATATCCAGTGTAAAATCTACGATAAATATCTCATCACCGATTTGGTCAATTCCAGCGATTACGGAAATTTTTGGAGAAGTTTGCACTGCGATAGTTTTCTGAGCAAAAACTGCATGAGAAAAAAAGGTATCCATAAAATTAATAATTTTTTTGATATCCTGCTCAGATAACCCTGTTGCTTCCATTATTTCATTTACACTAAAACCCTTTTCCGGTGCAAGAAAAAAACGGTAGAAGTTTTCTTCTCCTATTTTCAAAATCAGTTGTTTTATGTCCTCATCAGGTACAGGAATATCCATTTTCTCTTCAAAAGGAATATTTTCAACAAGATTTCTGGAGAAGAAATAGGTTCTTATTTTAGGAATCCTTTTACGTTTAATCGCACCATACTGCAAAAGTTTCTGAAAAAGCGGGTCTTTTTCCATATCTCTTACCATGACATACAGATTTTCTTCGGGCATTTCAAATATCTGAGCTATTTTTAATCGTGCGGCGAGAACCGGTTTGAGTTTAAGATTAAGTCTGGATTGTTGTTTCATCAGAATTCTCTTTTTTTATTTCGTTCAAAATTTTTTTTGAAAAATCATCAAAACTTCTTTGGGTTTTAAAAGATTCAAAATCGCACTGTAAAACCTTCAGATATTTCCAATTACTGGCTGTTTGTTTTGAAACACCTTCGCACCATTTCTTGATTGCCTGGTCTTTTCTGTCAGTATCTTCGTATTCCCGACCTTTTGTTTCCACAATCCAGAAAATGGTTTTATCCCTAATTTCTTGAACCACGACAAAATCAGGATGATAAAATCTTATTGCTCCACGTGAACTCAGGTAATCAATACTAAATTTATCTGCAAGGGCGGCGAATTTTTTGACGTCTGGAAGAGTATCAAGAAATTTTGCAAATTCTGCTTCAAAATCATTATAAACAGCAACAAAATTAAAAACTGTCTTGGTACATCTTAGATGTTTCCTCCTCCATACAAATGGTTCTATGGAGGAAAGCTTAAGATTTTCTGGTTTTACACTTTGTTCCCTCTGTAGTACAGAAATATTTCCTATTGCTTTTGCCAGCAATTCAATGATTGCTTCCTGTATTTTTATGTCACTGATGTTTCTTCTTATTTTGTCATCTTCAACATCTGAGATCTGTACTTCAAAGCATTTCTTAAGGATGTATTTTTCAATGATAGGATACAATTTATTGAATTCACAGGTTAGTCGAGCCCTTTTTATTACTCCATTTGTAATATATGACATAAGTTCTCTACCGGATGGCAGAGTCGGGCTGATGGCTGCTTGATGAACCTCTGTTTTTGTAACCATAAATTCCATTTTTAAAAGAATTTTTCTTCCCTCATCCAGTTTGTCGGAATTGTAAAGGGAAGGAATATTGAGTGGGTCAAGGTTTTCAATATTTTTGTAATTTCTTGTAAATCTTAATTCTGTGTGAGGGATTTCAATATCGTAAATCAATCTTGATTTTTCTGGAGCTATGGTTACGGGTAAGGGAGGAGGTGTTTTAACTGTGTTTATACCAACGCCTTCTTCCTCAAGTTTTCTGACAAAATTTTCAAATTCTTTTGTTCCTATTACTTCAAGTGTTTGAGTGTGGTCAGGACTTATTCCCCTAATTATTCGCAGCCCTCTTCCGACTGCCTGTTCTGGCAAAATTTCTGCTTTGGAGTTAAATGGTCTTAAACCCAAAACAATGGTGACATTTTGAACGTCCCATCCTTCTTTTAACATCATATTACTGACGATTATCTTCACCTTGTTATTAGGTTCATCAATTTCTCTTACCATTTCTCTTAATCGCGGTAGTTCCTTTTCAGTAATTTTTATTTCTGTTTCCGCCTCACTTCCTTCTTTTGATTTTACATGAATCACCATAACTTCTTCTTCAGGATTTTTTAACCCGAGTTGTTTCTTTCTTTTTCTTATTTCCTCTGCAATCCTGTCGGCATAATCATTTCTTTCAGTCATTATAAACAGAACGGGTTTTTTACCGACAGTTGAATAAACTTTGTGGTGTTCTTTCCACCTTTCAAGTGCTGCTGTAATCCAGTCACCGTATTTTTGGATGACATTGTCTTTTGTTATGTCTTCAGGATCTTTTCTATCAATTATATGGACAATCAGGGGGGCTTTGACAATTCTATCTTCAACTGCCTGTGCAAGTGGATAATCAACAATTATCCAGGGATAATAAGTTCCTGTTTGAGTTTTGGGAGTTGCTGAAAAATCAAGCCAGAGATTTATCCCATTCGGCAATGCCTTATGAATATTCATCAATGTTTTGTGCCACTCTAAAACTTCATCGTGAACGTGGTGTGCTTCATCGTTTATTACCATTAAATTATGGAGTTTTTTTATTTTATCAATTAAAAGTTCGGATGATTTTGTAAGGTCTTTCTGCGGTGCTCTTCCAAGGATTTCATCAACTATATTTTCGGGGGTTTGTTCAACTCTTCTTGATTCGTAAAGTTGCTGGATGTTGTTGACTATTAAGTTACCTGAGGGTTTTAATGGAGAGTCATTATCTCTCAGTGTTACTGTCAAACCCCAAAGCGGTTGCCATGATTTTGGTATCAAAGGTAATTCATAAAATATTTTATTATTTGCAAAATCCTTAGCCAATCTCTCATAAACAATTACATTTGGAGCGATTATCAAAAAATTGTCAGGATAACGGTTATCCTTTTCTCTTATCCTGTTGAAATAAGACCAGACGATAATGAGAGCCATAGCATATGTCTTGCCTGAACCAGTTGCCATTTTGAAGCCGTATCTTAAAAGACCCTTTTCAGGTAAGTCCTGTTCTCCTTCCTGGTCTAATTCAGGGAAATATCTGATTAATTTTCTCTTCCCTTCTGTATCCTCAACAATCTCCACTGCATCCCTGAAAAGGTCTTTTCTGAAATTTTCAGCATAGGTTTTTATTACATGTGTCAGGTCATCATATTTTTTTACTTCAAAAAGATAGATAAGCGTTTCAACTGCTTCTCTCTGGCAGAACCAGAATTTGAACAGACCATTTTTTAATTTGTGGTCATTGAAAAACCAGAAGTATAAAAGTTCGCGGGTGGTGCTTGTTATACCAGGGTAGTCAGCATCGCGCCATTTATCAACTTCTTCCCTCAACTTATTTACAAGAAGTATCCTGCTGGGCCTTCTTTTATCTACCACCTTATAGGAATTATCTCCATCCTTAGCCAAATGTGATACGGGTTTTTTTGAAGGGTCTCTGTCTTCAATATAGGGAAGGGTTTTGTCATATTGAACCCAGGTTTTTGGTGTCACTGGCATATAGTTACCTCCCTGATGTGTAAATTCTCATCAATGATTAGTAATCTTCCATTTTCAATTTCCTTCCAAGATTCATTTTCTGTTAGTTTTTCTGTGCTTATCAGGAATGCCTTCTCTTTCAAGAGTGTTTTTGACCCAATCAAAGCTTGTGTTTCTTTAGAAGTCATAGTCAATGAAGCAGGTTCTCTACGAAGATAATACAAATCTTTCCCATATCTGAAAGCGCAAAGAATTCTTCCATCCGATAGTACGAAATTTGCACCTGTGGCATTTTTCGTGACTTCTTTGGCGACAGAACAAACTCCTTTGGACACATCATTACCTTTTTCAATACACTGGATCAAAAATCTAAAATAAACCTCTGAGTCGATTGGCTCGCTTGTAAAATTCTGATTATATGGGGGAATAAGCAATTTTAGTGTTCTTTCTTTGTCAATTGTTCCGTTGTGGGCGAAAATCCAGTTCTTGTATACGAATGGATGAGCTTTTCTATCACAATGAGGAGAACCTGAAGAAGCATAACGAACATGGGCAATGAATATTTTTGACTTTATTTCTTTAACAAGTTCGTCAAATTTATTTGAATCAAAAGCACTTTCGCCATACTTTTCAACTTTTGGTTCAGAGTTTTTGTAATAACCTATTCCCCAGCCATGTGGATTGTTTTTCCCTTGCTTTTTGAAATGATTCTTTGCTTCTAATATTGAAAATTTTATATCCACTTCTTTATTTGCAATTAAACCAAACAACCTACACATTTTATTTCACCTCCACTTCATATATTTGGGATGTGTCTATCCCAAAGATGTCAATTATTTTTACGAAGATTTTGTATTTTCCAGGGTTTTCATAAATATGGGTGGCTTTTAGGTTTAAATTTCTATCTTTCTTTGTTCTATAAGAAGTCCAGCCATTGTTAAAGGCATCGTTTTTAAAGTCAAAATCAACTGCCCAATAATCAATCCAGTCAGTCCATTTTTTGATTGCTTTCTGGACATCCTCAGAAATAAGGTCAGTATGCGGGATAACGAAATCTTTTAGTTCAACTTCAACCTCTCTGTGCTTTGTTTTTATATCAACCTTGAAGTGAGCAAGTTCAAAGAATTGAATATCACCTTTTTTAACTGCTTCGGAATCAAGAACTTCTTTTGGAATGATTCTCAGTTTCAATCTTATGTTTTCTTTCTTTGCAATTTCCTGAATAGCATCATTGAGTCCCATCTCCCATTCCCAGCCAAGGATATGAAGCTCTTTTTGTCCCTGCGATTTGGCATCTTTTATAGCGTCAATGACTTCCTGAATTGTCACAGGGGAGTCAACTGCACCAACATAAACAAGAGCATTACCTTTTTTTCCATGGATGTGGGTAAAACCAGAAATTGGTTCTGCTCCATAAAGTTTTAGGATAAAGGCAAGATATTCAAAGAGTGCCTGTTTTTCATCTTTGCCGGTAAAGGTTTTTACCTGCCACAGTTGTCTTTCGTATTTTCCAAGATTTAAAATCTCAAAAGGTCTTGCTTTTTGACCGTACTCTCTTTTTCCTTCTTCATCCATTAAATCCTTTGAATTTTCAATATCAAGAAGTCGTTTTCTTGTAAGGTGAATAGCATATCTTGATAAATCTGAGCCAATCCATCTTCTTCCAAGTTTTTCTGCGACTGCCAATGTTGTACCCGAGCCACAGAAAAAGTCGGCAACAATGTCACCGGGGTTGGAGGAAACCTCGATAATTCTTTTCAATAATTCTTGTGGTTTCTGAGTCAAAAAGCCTGTATTTTCATAAGACATTTTATTTTCATACGCTATATCCCAAACATCTGTAATTTTCTTAACTTCTTTTTTAGTTCCTCTATATTCATGGAGTTTTCCTTTATATTCAACCGTTGGAACTAGATCAAAATTAAATGTCCAACTGATACCTTTGCTATAAAAGAAAATTACATCATGTTTATCAGGCCAAAAATTTTTACTTCTCCCCCCAAAATCATGATGCCACACGACCTCATTAATAAAATTCTCATACCCAAAAATCTCATCCATCATCACTTTAACATAATGACCAACATGCCAGTCAAGATGCACATAGATTGAGCCGTTTTCAGCAAGGAGTTCTTTCATTAAAACAAGTCGTTCATACATCATTTGAAGATAGGAATCAAGCCCTTTTCCCCAGGTGTCTCTGTATGCCTTTTCTTCAATTATTGAGTGCTCTTTTGTTATTTCCTCTGCTTCTTCTCCAATCTGGACCTTGAACTTAAAATCAGCACCTGTGGCAAATGGTGGGTCAATGTAAATCAGGTTTATCTTGCCTGCAAATTTTTCAAGTAAGGATGACATTACAAGTTTATTATCTCCCCAGATGAGTTTGTTTTTCCATCCTTCTTCAAAGGTACTTCCCTCTTTCCCTTCATAGATTTCAAAAAGACTTCCTGCTGATTCCTCTTTTCCTGTTCTTGGTTTGTTAATTACCTCAACAATCTGGAAAGGATAGGGACCTGGTTTTTCCACAGGGTTTAACTCACCTTTTTCATTGTATTTTCCAAGCCAGACAAGTTCTGTTTTTGAAACATCAATTTTTGGCATCTCTCACACCTCCTCAAGTTCTTTTGTTTTGAATTTTATTATACCGTTTCCCGAACAATAAAATCTAAAATCACATTCCTTGCATACTTTTTCAGTGTCAGGAATCTGTTGAATTGTATAATTTCCCTTTTTTATCTTCTGGACAATTTCATCAAAGTATTGACCTGCTTTTTCAATATCTTGTTCGCAGTATTTGAGTTCCATCAAGGCATCCCTTCTTTTTTCTTCTGCTGTCCAGTAAATATACATTTTTTCAACAGGTTTATTATACCTTTCCCTCAAAATATAACCATAGAGACACAATTGTTTCATACAGGATTCAATTAAGGCAGGGTTGTTTTTGGGTTTTGGTTGTGTTTTAAAATCAAGAATTTCAAATTTTCCGTTTTCTGAAAGGAGCAAATCAATTTTTCCACAGATAATATAATCATCTTTTTCAACAGAAATATCTACTTCTGTTTCAGAAATTCTGGCAAGAATGTCTTTATTCTGTTCAAAGTAGTTTATTACATGTTTGAAGGCGATCTCCTTTTGTGTTGGTGCAATTGGTCTTAATCCTGATAGAAGCAGGGATTTATAATTTTCTTCAAACCAATCTTCAATATCTGAAACCATAAAATTTTTCCCGTCAATAATGGCGCGATGAATATCCTCTATTGTGCTATGAACAAGAGTTCCGAATAAAATCTGGGCAGAACGTGATGGCTGGAACTGGTATTGTTTGTAAAAAAGATACTGTTGAGGACAGGTTTCATAAACATTTATCTGTGAAAGTGAATAAGATTTTTTGGGGACGAATTGAGGTTTTGACTGGAATTTCTGTGCCTTTAGAGTTTGTTTTTCAACATAAGGATACTGGTCAAGCCCTTCCCAGATAGGCGAAAACCACTTCTGCGGTCGGGCAGGAGTTGTAAGGACAAGAATTTTCTGGGCTCTGGAAAAAGCAACATAGTAATGTCTTAACCTGTCAAACTCAGTCATCTGTTTTTCTGTTTCATAGGTTCCTCTTTTGGAGAATTTCAAAAGGTCACGGTCAACCTGTTTCTGGACAACAAAGTTTTTGTGTAAAGACCCTACAATTACAACCGGAAATTCCAGACCTTTCGCCTGATGGATTGTCATAATTTGAACAAAACCACTGGGCACAGGGTTATCAGGGTCTTCATGTTCATCAAAACCTTCCTCAAGCAAAAAGTTAAGGAAACTTCTAAAAAGATAAAATTTGATGAAATCTTTGTTTTTTGCTGTAACAAGGGATACATTATAATAATTTTGGAAAATAGAGATTAAGTTTGAAAAAAGAGAAAGATTGTACGATTTTGTTTTGTCTTTGAGGAAAGAAGAAAATGGTTGGTAGGCAAGGATCTGGTAAAAATAATCCAGGACAGTCAGGTCAAGCGAACCCTGTTTTAAGTTTTCAATCTGACTTACCTTCCTCTGAAGGTAACTTTTAATGCCGATATTGATATTTTCATAAAGCAATTTTATTGCTTCTTCAATGTATTGTCTGTGGGGATAATCATCAAGGATATGGGCGTAAAAGCCAAAAATTATGGCATAACAGCCAATGAGTATTTTGATTTCTTTGTTTTCAAAGAACATTTTCGCTCGTGGACAGAAAAATGGAATATTATTCTTTTGCAGTGCCTGAATATAATGGGAACTATGTTCCATACGTACACTTTTCAGCAGTATCGCAATATCGCTCCAGTCACCAATGACCTTGTTTTCTTTCAAGAACTTGATTAAGGATATGACCCTTTCTGCTTCGTCATATTCATCTTTTCCCCAGATACAGAAAATCGAGGGATAAGAAGGAAACTCTGTCTGCGGGTCAGGTTGGATTTCTTTTGGAAATCTGTATTTGTCCCAGGAAATTGAGTTAATAAAACCATTGTATCTTTCAATGATATTTCTGTGTGATCTGTAATTTATTGTCAGTGTTATTTTTTTGCAGTTTACAAAGTTTTTGGGGAACTCAAGTATGTTTCTTACAGTTGCTCCTCTGAACCTGTATAATGATTGATCTTCATCACCAACAACGCAGATATTATTTTCAGGATAAGCAAGTTTCAGAAGAATTTGTTCTTGAATATAGTTTGTATCCTGGTATTCATCAACCATAATGAACTTTATTCCTGATTTTATCTTTTGATAAACCTCATCATTTTCAAGGAGAAGAAAAAAAATTTTTTGAAGAAGGGCAAAGTCAACCCTATTATTTCTCTGCAGACAATCACAGTATGACTTATAACTCCTTGCAAGATGATTTAAAAATTTATCCTCTGATTTTTCAAGTAGAGAAACGTCTATCATTTCCTCTGTTATTTTGTTCAGGTAAGGTATTATGCCATTGATCGCTTTCCATTTATTTGACCATTTCCCAAGCAATTTTCCTTTTTCTTCAGTTACTATATCTTGAAAGTTTTCGTAGACAAAAAATACCTGAGTAAGTTCATCAAGCACAGAATATCCTTTCTTTAGTTTAGTATACCGGAGAAATTTCATTATAAAATCATTGCAGATACTGTGAATTGTCCCTGTTTTTAAAAGATGTAATTGCCCCTGATAGCCTATTTTCTTTGCTATCTGGCTAATTCTGTCTTTTAATTCATACGCTGCTTTTTCAGTGAAGGTTGTAAGGATAATTTCTTCTGGTTTTGCTTTGTCTGTGCAAAGAAGAAACAGGGTTCTGGCAGTAATTGTGAGTGTTTTCCCTGTTCCTGGTCCTGCTATGATCAGAAGAGGTCCATCAACAGTTGTTATTGCCTCGATCTGTTGCTGGTTCAAAGTAGGTATGATTTCTTTGAGGTTTTCAATAAAACTCATAACAACCCTTGTTTTCTGAAACTGAAATAATTGTCAGAAGAAACAATAATATGGTCGTGAAGAGTTATCCCAACTGTTTTTGCTGCAAGGACCAAAACATCTGTCAGGTTCTTATCGTATTTTGATGGTTGTAGATTTCCATTTGGATGATTATGGCATATAACCATTGCATACGCTTTTCTTTTTAATGCTTCTTCAAGAATTGTTCTCGGATAAACTACCGCTCTGTCAATAGTCCCCGAGAAATAGAATTCTTTTGACGGAAAATTATTTTCAGAAATAATTCTGTATCCGCTATCAAGAAATATTATAAGAAACTCTTCTTCTTTTTTCCATCCTAATCTATCAATGCAATATTTTATAAGTTTTTCCATTGAATGAAATACGTTATCCTGTAAAGCGTTTTGTTTTTGATAGATGATGTTTATTCCTTTAATGATTTTCAGCAGAGTGACGAAGTTTTCTGTGATAAACTTAATGGAGGTTAACTCCTCTGGAGAAGCATCCATTATCCCTTTTATAGAGCAAAAGTTGTTTAATAATTCCTTTGCAATTGGTTTCACATCTCTTCTGGGAAGTACGTATGTTAATAACAATTCCACAACTTCATATTCCTGTAATGAGTCGATACCAAAATTATTGAGCCGTTGCCTCAATCTATTTCTGTGTCCGTGATAGTGCAATTTTTTGTCCATAATTCAATTCAGTTGTATTTCATAAGATAACATAAAAAAAGAATTTTTTAAAATTACTTCGGAACGAAGTTTAAATGCCTCCATTAACCCGGGTCAAAAGGGTTAAAAGGGGTTAGAAAGGGCCAGAAATCTAAACCTCTGACCTTGTTGGTTCTGATATATTAAACTATCTATTGACAGAGATATCACTGTGGAGGTAAAATGTAAGTAAAAATTAACGAAAGGTGACAAAATGAAAGAGTACGGAATACAAAATACGGTTGATAAAATGGTTCCAGGCATCACTATGTACTTAAGGAACTTGCGACAGAATTCCGGGCTAACCGTTTCGAAATTGGCTGAATACTGTGGAGTTTCACACACATATATTTCTCTGGTAGAAAACGGACGGGTGCTACCGTCCTTTAAGATTTTAATCAAACTGGCCTCTCTTTACAATATCGCACTCGACGAACTGCTTGCAGTTTATTTAAGAGATGCAAAGGTGCTTAGAAACAAGTTAGAAGCCAGAGACATCGATGACATTATAAAAATCAGACTTTCGAATCTTTATCCGCTTTTATTTTCGAAGTTTTCAACAATGACAGGTGAAGAAATGTTAGAAGAACTCGAAAAGAAGTTTCCTGAAAGATTTGAGTTGCTGTATCAGAAGGCAAAAAAAGAAATTGGGGGTGAACAATCAGATAAATATGAGGCAATCAAGAACTGGTTGGTCACGACTCCGTCAATTACAGAGATCTTAAGGTTATATATGAAAGAGGATGTGCCTGAGGCGGTTAGCATAGCAGAAATGATAATAAAGATCAAGAAACTTTTTGGATGGGATTGGGAAAGGGTTGGTATTGAATTTGGGGTTACAGGGAGGACGGTTCAGAGATGGGTAAAGGGCACATGTAGAATTCCAGAAAAGACAAGAAACCATATACTCTTCCTCTACAATGTTATCTGCAAAAGGGTTGAGGAAACAGTGAAACCACTTCAGCATTTGTACAAAGGGACAAAAAGTAGTGAGGTAGATGTTATTATGAATGAGATGGAAAAGTTGGGTTTGGGAAAGGAGATAAAGGAGCGGTTTTGCAAAAAGTATCCTGACCTGAAAAAGTACAAAAATAAAAAACTAAAGGAATTTCTGATGGAATTTTCAAAAAAACATGCGACTTTTGAAGAAATAATACGAAACAGACCATTGAAATTAAAAAGTAAAAAAACGCTAAACAGGAACGTTACCAATTGCTATAATAAAAATTATGGTAGAGAGAATACGTCTTCGGGCAGAAAAGGAAAAAAAGAAATCTCCATAAATGATGCTGATGAAAGTGAAGGAGAACCGGATTACGATTTATTGGTGAGAAAAAGTATTGAAAATGCTAAAATACAAATAGTAGGAAAAGTGCTCTTTGAAAATCTGGAGAGAAAAATAATGGTAGCAGGGATTAGTAGAGACCTCCTTAAAAAGGAGGTTTCAATGAAACTAAGGAAAAGGTCCGAAAGCCCATACTATTATCTGGATATCTGTCTAAACGGAGTCAGGGTAAGGATGTCCACCCGAACAACAAGCAAAAGGGCTGCGGAAGCCATTGCAGCACTGATACATTACAACTTCTGGAGTAAACAGAAGTTAGAAAATTTCAGTGTTTTGAAAGTTCCAACTTTTGAAGAGGAATCTGCTAAATTTGTCAAGTATCAGATAAAGAAGGGATTGGCTTCATGGACCCGTGAACAGGAATGCCACAGGGACCTGGTTCCATACCTGGGGAAAATTACCGTTGATCAGATTTCACCAGTAAAGATTCAAGAATCGCTGGAAAAAATCAAAGAGGAAAAACCAGGTATTTCATCACGAACCCTTGACTATTACAGGGGGTATCTGCATAGATTTTTTCAATACGAGAAAAATATCGTTAACAATGTTAAAGAAAACCCGGTTGAAAAGGTCCCGCGATTCAAATTTGACAATAGACGGTCTGTAATTCTTACCCAGAATGATGAGGGCACCTTTTTAAATAGCATAGAAGACCCTGTTGTAAAAGACATAGTGAAGTTCGTTTTGCTAACGGGATTGAGGCAGGGTGAGGTACTTAACATCAGGAAAGAAAACCTCATTGTAGATAATGGGCTGACATATCTAAAGATAAAGCGGGAAAAGAATAATTTGGTGACCGAATTCCCGATTGTAGGAGATCAGTTAAAACAAATCGTCAACAGATATTATTCAGCGCCGGGTGACAATTTCTTCTCTTATCCTGACGGGCAGCCGATAACAAAGTGGAAGCTGATATACGAGTTTCAGAAGGCAAGAAAGAAATCAGGGATAAAGAATCTGTGTTTTCATGACCTCAGGCGGACATTTTATAGTCGGCTGAAACTGGCAGGATGCGATTATTTGATTCTTGAATACCTGATGGGGCACATTTTACCTCAAATCTCGTCCCGCTACTTTGTTTATACAGTCAAGGATATAGCACAGCATCTGGATGAATTGAGAAAAAAA
>Ga0123519_10005111_pt1 | contig 21062 bp, 16 predicted proteins | sample YelNatPaOPRAMG02_FD_87396 | JGI IMG/M metagenome (GOLD analysis project Ga0123519, IMG submission 87396) | Hot spring microbial communities from Yellowstone National Park - Yellowstone National Park OP-RAMG-02 (version 2) | ecosystem: Environmental > Aquatic > Thermal springs > Hot (42-90C) ...
AATGTATTGGTTATTCATGGTCCAAACCTGAATTTATTAGGTAAAAGGGAACCAGAGATTTATGGAAAATTTACTTTAGAGGAAATTAATAAAGAAATAAGAAATTTTGCTAAAAAAGAGAAAATAAATGTTAAAATTTTCCAGGCAAATTCAGAAGGAGAAATAATTGATATTATTCAAAGGGAATCTGAAAAATGGGCAGATGTTTTAGTTATTAATCCGGCTGCATATACTCATACAAGTTTAGCAATTAGAGAAGCTATATCTTCTGTTAAAATTCCTACTATAGAGGTTCATATTTCTAATATATATAAAAGAGAAGAATTTAGACATCATTCATTTATCTCGCCTGTATCAGAGGGTGGAATTTATGGATTTGGAAAGAAAAGCTATATTCTTGGTTTACAGGCTGCTATTTATATTTTGAAAAAAAGGTAAGTTTAGTGAGAAGTATTATAAACTGGTTAATTTTACTTCTATTATTTTTTACTCCTCTTGTATCTTCTGAAATTTATCCTTTTTCACTTAAGTTTTATTATGGATATATAATACTGGTGTTTTTGTTGTGGCTTTTTAAGAATGTTTTTAAAAAAGATTCAACTTTAACAAGTACCAAAATTACTCTGCCGTTATTTTTACTTCTTTTAATTACTTTTATATCCAATATTTTTTCAAAGTACAGTAATTTTAATCTGAATAATTTACACTTAACATTTTATATTTTATTATTTACTATGACGATTAATGATTTTAACTCCTTAAAGTGGAAAACAAATTTTATTTGGAGTATATTATTATCTTCTTCATTTGTAGTGTTATTTGCAGTCTATCAGTATTATATAGGTTTTGATGATATATTAAAATATATTTCTGGACACGGCGTAATTTATGAGAAAGTGGTTACAGCAGAAATTATTAAGAATGTTTCTTTAAAAAGAGTTTTTTCTACTTTTATATATCCAAATGTTTTTGCAGGATATATTATAATGATTATCCCTCTTACTTTAAGTTTGATATTGATTTTAAAAGCAAAGTTGAAAAAGATTTTTGTATTTTTTCTTATTTGTGGCTTAATTTTTTCTTTGTATCTCACGAAATCTGTTGGTAGTTTTTTTTCGCTTTTTATATCTTTATTTATTTATTTTTATTTAGCTTCTAATTATAAAAAAAGAGTAATCTTTAGTAGTGTATTTATTTTTATAGTGATTTTGTTTATTATAATATTATTAAGACCGGATTTATTTAATTTTAGTAAACTTGATAATTCTGTTTTAGCAAGACTTAATTACTGGAAAGATTCTATAAATATTATAAAAGTTTCACCATTTATAGGAAGTGGTGTAAATTCTTTTCAAAATTTAACATCGATGCGAGTTAAATACCCTCATAATTTTTATATTCAAGTTTTTTGTGAATTAGGGGTTATTGGATTTATATCTTTGTTTTTTTTAGTATTAGTGATAATAAAAGAAAGTTTATTATTCTTAAATGAGAGGCATTTTTCTAAAGAGAAAAGAGTTTTATTCATAGGTTTTTTTTCTTCGGTTCTATCTTTTTTAATCCATAATCTTATTGATATAGATGCAAATATATGGCAGAATTCTTTAATATGGTTTGCTAATTTAGGAATATTATCCTCTTTTTATACTACTAATTCAAGAATTCCATTTCCGATAAATTATGATAGTAGATTTTTAAGTATTTTAAAAAGAAATGTAATAAAAATAGGTATTGTCTTAATTATTGTAATATCAGTAGTATTGGCGAAATTTCATTTTGTGAATTTTGTTATTGTATTTATTGTAACAGGATTGTTATTTTTAATAGTTGTTTTTAAGGGAAAAAGATTTATTAGAACACCAATTGATTATGTTGGAACTGGCTTAATTCTATTATCGTTTTTGTCTTTGTTAGTTTCTGTAAATCCAGAAAGGACATTATATGAAATACTTAAGATAATTCTTTTTATTTTTCTTTTTTATGTAACTATTTACTATTTGCGAAATTTGAAGGATATAGCATTTATAATAGAAATTATTGCTGTTATTTCTTTGGTGGTTTCTTTAATAGGAATTTATCAGTATCTGTTTTTAAATGATTGCGGTTCTGATGGAGGAGTGAGAATTAAAAGTTTATTTCCAAATCCAAATTTATTAGGAGGATTTTTAGTTATAAATATTTCATTAATTTCAATGTATTTAATAAACTCAAAAGAACTTTTTAAAAATATTTTTAATTGTTTATCTTTAATTACTTCTATAATTTGTTTAGTCTTAACTCAATCAAGAGGTGCAGCGTTATCTTTTATTTTTGTTATTATTTTTTTCTTAATATCTTTAAATATTTTAACGAAGAAGAGAGTTATTGAAGAGAACTATAGAATAGTTGTTTCATCTATGATTTTTATAATAATTTTATTGCTTTTAGTAATTCCAAATCCTCTTATGGATAGAATTATTAATATTGGTGGAGATGATGTTGCTGCGTATTCAAGGGTAGGTATATATAAAAGTGCTTTAAAGATGTTTTTAGATAAACCTTTTTTAGGATATGGCCTTGGAACATTTATAGATGTTTTTCCTAAATACAGTTTTCCAATAGAAGGTGGAATTGGAAGATTTACAAGATTTGCTGAGTTTGTACATAATGAATATCTGCAAATTGCATCGGAATTAGGTTGCTTTGGAATATTGCTATTGATTAGTTTGATTTTTATTATATTTAGACAGGGTTACATACTTATAAAAAATACCAACAATAGTTTTAAACTTAAACTTATTCTTGGTAGTTTAATTGCAATTATTTCCATACTTATTCATGCTATTGTAGATTTTAATTTGCATTTCTTGCCGATATGTATTGTTTTTATAGTTTTATTAGGTATAATTTTTTCAAAGGTGTTAAGTTTTAATTACTCTTTTATAAAGATTAAAGATAAGAAATTTCGTTTATATGTATTATTACTTGTGATAGTTTTAATTATTGCAATTATACAAAATAGTTTAGGAGAATATTTTTATAAATCTGTTAAAGATAATCCAAAAGAAATAGAGAAGAATATAAAAATAGCGATTTTCTTAAATCCACTAGCAGGAAAATACTACGATATTTTAGGTAGTCATTATCGGTATTATTATAAGATAAGTAAAGATTTGAAATTATTTAATGAAGCAGAAAAATGCTTTAAGTTAGCTATTTTAAAAAATAAAGTAAATGCATTTTATCATAAACATCTTGCTTTATTGTATTATGATGCAGGTTTGTACCTAAAGGCAATAGAAGAGTATAATAAGGCTATAGATTTATATCGTAATGATGCTATATTAAGATACGAGTTAGGGTATATTTACTATTCAATTCAAAGTTATAATTTTGCTGAGAGGGTGCTTAGAGATGCTATAGTGTTAGAGCCGAATTTTTCAAGAGCACATCTTTTGTTAAGTAATATTTATAGTAAGATTGGAAAGGTAAAAGCAAGTAAGTTGGAATATGATAAAGCAATAAATATATATAATAAATATAAAAAAACTGCTAATATAGATTATGAGAAATTTTTAATAAATAAATGACACAAGTATTTAAATTTTTATTAGACTTTTGCATAAAATGATGATATAATCTTATATAAAGAAAGGAGGAGATATGGGAGATTTTGTATTTAAAAATGGAGAAAAAGTAGTTTTTATAGGCGATAGTATTACTGATTGTGGCAGGAGATATGAATTTGCACCATTTGGTAATGGTTATGTTAAAATGGTAATAGATTTAATTACTGCTAAATATCCTGATAGAAAGATAACATTTTATAATAAAGGTATAGGTGGAAATACTGTTGAAGATTTGTTTAACCGATGGTATGATGATGTATTGGCTTTAAATCCAGACTGGGTAAGCGTAAAAATTGGAATAAATGATGTTCATCGTAGTTTAAGTACTAATCCACCAGTATTACCGCCTGATAAGTTTAGGAAGTTTTATTCTGATATCTTATCTCAGACTAAAGCAAAAACTAAAGCAAAATTGATTTTAATAGAACCGTTTTATATTAGCAATGATAATAGTGATAGTTGGAGGGGTAGAGTACTAAAAATACTTCCTCATTATATTAAAGTTGTTCATGAAATGTCTAAGATTTATAAAACGATTCTTGTACCTATCCATAGTGTTTTTCAAAATCATTTGAAGTATAAACCAGCGGATTACTTTGCACCTGAACCAGTTCATCCTTATTCTAATGGACATTTAATAATTGCTTATGAAATTTTAAAAAGACTTAAATGGTAAGAAGAGTAGAGTATGGATTTTGATAAAGTTATAAAATTAAGAAGAAGTATTAGAAAATATGATATTACGAGGAAGGTTCCTGATAAAATTTTAAATAAAATTTTAAATACAGCTAGATTATCTCCATCTGCCTGTAATATTCAACCATGGCATTTCATAGTGGTTAAAGACGATAAAATAAAAGAAAAATTGAAAGAAGCATACAGACAAGAATGGTTTTGGACAGCACCTGTAATTATTGTGGGATGTGTGGACCCAAATATAGCATGGAAAAGAGGAGATGGAGTTAATTATGGAGAAGTTGATTTAGCAATAGCAATGGATCATCTTATTCTCTCTGCTACAAACGAAGGATTGGGTACATGTTGGATAGGAGCATTTGATGAAAAGAAAGTAAAAGAGATTTTAAATATACCTTCCCATATTAAAGTTGTAGCAATGACTCCATTGGGTTATCCTGCTAAAAATGTTCCTCCAACACCAAGAAAGGCACTTAGTGAGATAGTACACAAAGATACGTGGTAATTATCTTCAATAAAGTTGGAATTATAAAAAATGTTTTACTTATCTATTAAACTAGGATAAAAGAAGGAAGGTGTTTAGATAAATTTAGAAGAGGTATGAATGGAAATACATAAAGGTGTTTGTCCTTCTTTTTCCGCGGTCATCATAAATTATAATTGCAAAGAATTCTTACCTAAATGTATTGATTCAGTGATTAACCAAGAGTATAAATTGTACGAGATTATTGTTATTGATAATTTTTCCTCCGATGGGTCTATAGAGTTCATAAAAGAAAAATATCAAAATTTAAAAATTTATATTATGGATGAAAATATAGGATTCTGTAAGGCTGCTAACATTGGGATTAGAAATTCTAAAGGAGATTATATATTGCTTCTTAATTCAGATGTAATTCTTGATAAAAATTTTACAAAGGAATTAGTAGAAAGGATAAATGTTTTAAAAGAAAATGTTGGTATTATTAGTGGTAAGATATTACGATTAAATAATGAAAATGTTATAGACTCTACAGGACAGTTTATAAGTAAATTTTTAAAACCCAAAGAAAGAGGATATGGAGAGATTGACAAAAATGAATTTAAAGAAGGATTTATTTTTTCTTCCTGTGGTGCAGTAAGTTTATATAAGAGGAAAATGCTTGAAGATATAAAGATAAATGATGAATACTTTGATGAAGACTTTTTTATGTTTTATGAAGATTTTGATTTAGGTTGGAGAGCAAATTTATATGGTTGGAAATCTTATTTTGAGCCTGCTGCAATTGCTTATCATTATAGGGGAGGTAGTAATCCTATAAATAAAGATAAATTTTTATCACAAAAATTTCAATTTGTAAATAAACCACTTTTTATTCGTAAACGTATATTATTGAATAGGTATTTAGTCTTATTAAAGAATTGTTCATTGGGTATATTTTTGTTACATTTACCATATTTTTTGATTTATGAATTTTTGTTTTGGATATATATAATTATATTTGATATTAAAGTTGGATTTTATATAATCAATATATTTAAATTGAGGAAAAAAATATTACAAAAGAGAAAGGTAATATTCAGTAGAAAAAATATAGGAGATGAGGTTATAAGGCAGTGGATAATATGAAATATTTATTTATTTTTATAAGTTCATTTTTATTAGGTTTGATTTTTACCCCTATTTGTATAAAAGTAGCCAATAGGTTTAATATTTTAGATAAACCTGATGCTAATTTAAAAAAACACGAAAAGCCAATTCCTTATTTAGGTGGGGTATCTATATTTTTGGCATTTTTTATAACTTTATTTGTCCATAAAATGGTTACTACTCATACACTCAAAGGTCTGATTGGAATTATTGTTGGAGCAAGTTTAATATTTCTATTAGGCTTAATAGATGATATTAGAAAATTAAGTGTACCTTTTAAATTATCAGTTCAGGTTTTATCTGCAGTAGTTTTAATTATTTGTGGTATAAAAATAAAATTTTTGGGAAATGAATTTATAAATATAATCTTTACTGTTTTATGGATAGTTGGTGTTACTAATGCATTTAATCTAATAGACATAATGGATGGTTTAGCAGGTGGAGTTACCCTCATAGCCTCTATTACATATTTTATAATTGGTTTAGAAGGTGGAAAGTTATTTAGTCCTTTGGCATCTTTATCATTAGGAGGTTCTATACTTGGATTTTTAGTTTATAATTTTCCACCTGCAAAGATATTTATGGGAGATGCAGGAAGTTTATTTATTGGTTTTACACTTGCTGCACTCTCAATAACAGAAAGTTATAGTTTTACTAACAACCTTGCTGTCCTTACACCCATACTTATTTTAGGTGTACCTATATTTGATACATTATTTGTGATGTGGATGAGGTGGAGGCAGGGTAAACCTGTATATTTTGGGAGTCCTGACCATTTTCCTCTTAGATTGTTAAAAGTTGGATTGAGTAAAAAGCAAGTTATATTTATAATATATTCTGTTTCTATATTTTTGTCTATAATAGGCTATATTTCAATAAAATTAAATGAATTTTTTTCGGGGATTTTATATATTTTTATATTTGTAATCTCAATATTTCTTGCAGTTAAACTAAGTAAAATTAAATTGATTTAATTTTATGTATTTAATATAATTTATTAAAGTTAAGTTATGTGGTGAGTGTAGCTCAGTTTGGTTTAGAGCACCAGGTTGTGGCCCTGGGGGTCGCGGGTTCAAATCCCGTCACTCACCCCAAAAAAATAGTAAAATGAGAAAACTTACTCCTAAAGAAAGAGTTAAAATCGCACTTGAGTTTAAAGAGCCGGATAGAGTGCCAATCCAAATTTATACTACTCCTGAAATTGAATGTAAGTTAAAAGACTATTTTGGTGGTAGGGATATTCTCGATGTCTTTGAAGTTGATTTTAGAAATATAAGTGTGAAATGGAAAGGGAAGATTAAAGATAGAATAGGTGATATATGGTATGACATATGGGGGGTTGGATATAAAAGTGTAAAAAATCCTTCTGGTGCTTCTTATGATGAGGCATGTGATTTAAGTTTAGCAAGAATAAAGACAATGGATGATTTTGAGAAATATCCATGGCCAAATGTTGATGACTTTGATTTTTCGACTATTAAACAACAGTGTGATTTATACAAGGATTTTGCTATTTGTTTTGGCAATGCTGGTATGCCCGATATTGTAAATGGCGTAGGAAGAGGTCGTGGTATGGAACAAGTTTTAATGGATATTATGCTTGAAGACGAAGTAGGTATGGCTATTATAGATAAAAGAGTAGAGTTTTACTATGAGTTTTGTAAGAGAGGATTAGAAGTAGCAGATGGTAAAATAGATATTTTATGTGTAGGAGAAGACTGTGGTACACAACAAGGAAGACTTTTTCCCCCTGAAGTTTTTGAAAAAGTGTTTGTACCAAGACTTAAAAAATTTTATGATTTAGCACATGAATTTGGTGCAAAGGTAATGATGCATTCTTGTGGTGATACTCATGAAATAATACCAACATTTATTGATATGGGGTTAGATGTTCTTGATGCTATGCAGCCAGAACCTGTTGGGATGAATCCCGAGAGGTTAAAAAAAGAATATTATGGAAAGCTTGCATTTTGTGGACTTATTAGCACACAGGAGACTTTACCGAAAGGAACTATTGAACAGTGTAGAGCAGAAGCAAGGCATAGAATTGATGTTATTGGAAAAGGTGGTGGTTATATATTTGCACCAGCTCATTGTATTCAGATTGACACTCCAATTGAAAATGTAATTGCAATTTATGAAGAGGCTTTAGGAAAATCATTATTCAAAAGTAAGTAGGAGGAAATATGGACTATCTAATGGGTATAGATGTTGGAACCACGGGGGTAAAAGTTTTATTGATTGACAAAAATGGGAATGTTGTATCTAAAGATACTCAGGAATATCCCTTGTATACTCCTAAACCAGGTTGGGCAGAACAAAATCCAGAGGATTGGTGGAATGCAACAGTTAAAGGAATTAAAAATGTTATAAATAATATTAATCCAGGTGATATAAAAGGAATAGGACTTTCAGGTCAGATGCATGGGCTTGTTGTCCTTGATTGTAAATTTAAAGTACTTAGACCGTCAATACTATGGTGTGACCAAAGAACAGTAAAGCAGTGTGAGTATATTACTAAAAAGGTTGGCTATGCTAAATTAATGGAATTAGTTTGCAATCCTGCACTAACAGGGTTTACTGCAGGTAAGATTTTATGGGTAAGGGATAATGAACCAGAAATTTATAAGAAGATATATAAAATCCTACTTCCAAAAGATTATATTAGATTTAAGTTAACAAACGTTTTTGCAACAGAGGTTTCAGATGCATCAGGAATGCTCTTACTTGATATAAGGAAGAGAAGATGGTCAGAAGATATATTAAAGATATTGAATTTATCAAAAGATTTGCTCCCTGATTGTTTTGAATCTGAAGATGTAACAGGGGTGGTTACTAAGGAGGTATCAAAAATTACCGGATTAAAAGAAGGAACACCTGTCGTTGGTGGTGGAGGTGATCAAGCTTCTTCAGCTATAGGTTGTGGAATAGTAGAAAGTGGAATTATTTCTATTACCATAGGCACATCTGGTGTTGTATTTGCATTTAGTGATGAAGTTAAGTTAGATAAGTTAGGTAGAATTCATACATTTTGTCATTCAGTAAGAAATAAATGGCATACTATGGGAGTAATGCTTTCTGCTGGTGGCTCTTTAAAATGGTTTAAAGATAATTTAAGTAAGGAAGAAATAGAAGAAGCGAAGAAGAAAAAAGTTGACCCTTACGATGTAATGTTAAAAGAAGTAGAGAAGATAAAACCTGGTGCGGAAAATTTAATTTTTTTACCATATTTAGCAGGAGAAAGAACACCACATTTGGATCCATATGCAAGGGGAGTATTTTTTGGTTTAGGTATATACCATAAAAAATCTCATTTAATAAGGTCTATCTTAGAAGGAGTTTCATTTGGTTTAAGAGATTCTATTGAAATAATGAAAATTTTAAAAATTCCTATAAGACAAGTTAGAGTTACTGGTGGTGGAGCAAGGTCTTTAGTTTGGTTACAAATTTTAGCAGATATATGTAATTTGGAGATGGTTACAGTAAATGTGTCAGAAGGAGCTGCATTTGGGGTGGCGTTACTTGCAGGTGTTGGAACTAGGGTATATAGTGATATAAAACAGGTATGCAGAAATGTTATAAAAATAACCAATAAAATTAAGCCCGATTTAAGAAATGTTAAGATTTATGATGAGTATTATAAGATGTATAAAAGGATGTATTTAAATTTAAAAAAAGAATTTAAGATGTTATCGGAATTAAAATGAAACTATCAATAAAGACTAAAATATCTATTCTGGTGTTTCTTGTAATTTCTGGGATGATGGTTATAGTTAGTTATTTAACTATCAATCGCATTAAAAAGCCTTTAGAAGAAGAAATTAAAAAGAAAGGAATATGGATTGTTACAAATCTTGAAATTAATGCAAAAGAATGTATTTTAACAAAAGATGAATTAATGTTGTCTACATATATATCTAATATTAAAGAAGATAAATCTGTGTTATATGCAGCTGTTTTAGATTTAGATGGTAAAGTTATAGTTCACTCTGATGTAAAAATAAAAAAAGGTGTAAAATTAATAAATGTTAAAGAACTCAATGCCCTTATGGAAAATAAGATTATGTATTTTCAACCATATGTGGATGTTAAAACAAAAACAGATGTTTTAGATATAACTCGTTATATTGTTGCTAAAGATAAAAAAATAGGGATAGTTAAAATTGGCTTTTCTAAGAAAGAAGTAGAAGAAGTAACTAGAGAAGTAAGTAAAATTATATTTTTGATATCTGTATGTGCAACATTTGTTACTGTTTTGATTTCGTTTATTTTAATTAAGATAATGGTAAGGCCTATAGAGGAATTAACCAAAGCAGTTAGATTGTTTGGTAAAGGCAAATTAGATTACAAAGTATTATTAAAGAGTAATGATGAAATTAAAGAACTTGCTGATAGTTTTAATGAAATGGTTGATAGTTTAATGGAAACTCAGTCTAAATTAACAAGAAGCATAAGAGATGTATCTACATTACTTAATGTTGCAAAAGAATTAAATTTTAGTTTAGATATAGAAGGTATTGGGAGCGTAATTTTATATTCAAGTCGAGAACATATTAATGCGTCTTCTGCAGTTTTATTTTTACTTCTTAATGAGGAAGATACAAATTTATATTTTAATTTGTCAACGGGGTATGCTGATAAAATAGATATTTCTTTTGATATTAAAAGTAAATTTTGCAATTATTTGATTAGTTCTAAAAAAGTTGAAAGAATAAGTAGTATTAGGGCAAAATGTGATGATTTAGAGAATATAGAGAAGTTAGATAAACTGAACTGCGAAATTTGTATGCCTTTAGTTGTTAAAGAAAAATTAAGCGGTATTTTAATAATTGGACCATCAAAGACATACCTTTCTTATCAAGATAGTGATTTAGAATTTTTGTCTGCTTTAATGAACATATCTACAGTTGCATTAGAGAATTTTTATTTGCACACGATGTCTATTACAGATGGTTTAACAAAAGCATATTTAAGAAGATACTTTATATTTAGATTAGGAGAAGAGATTAAAAGGATAAAAAGATATGGTGGTGGGATTTCGCTACTTATGATAGACTTAGACTATTTTAAAAAGGTTAATGATACTTATGGCCACCAAGCAGGTGATAAAGTACTCATAGAATTTGTTGAAATAATAAAAGGAATAAGTAGAGCAACAGATTTAATAGCAAGGTATGGTGGTGAGGAATTTGCTATTATAGCAATGGAGACTTCATCTGAAGGTGCTAAAATATTTGCAGAGAGAATAAGAACAATTGTAGAAAAACATTTATTTGATATAGGCAATATGAAAATTAATATTACGGTTAGTATTGGTATAGCGAGCTTTCCCCGAGATGCTGAAACAATGCAAGATTTAATTAAGAAAGCGGATGATGCATTGTATCGTGCTAAGAATAGCGGTAGAAATCAAGTTTGTGTTTATTAAAGAAGCGGAAGTGGCGGAACTGGCAGACGCACTGGATTCAGGGTCCAGTTCCATTATAGGAGTGGGGGTTCAACTCCCCCCTTCCGCATTGAGGATATTAAATATCAGAAATTAAAAATCAAAAATGATAATTACAAAAGAAGCATTTCTAAGATACTTATCTACTAAATATTCTCCCTTGGAGTTAAATGAGATTATGAAGCATTTTTGTATTTCAAAAAGGGATAAAAGGAAATTTAATAAATTTTTGGACAGTCTTATTAAAGAGGGATATATTGTTAAAATTAGAGATAATAAATATGGACTTCCTTCAAATATGGAGTTAGTTACAGGTATTTTAGAAGGTCATCCAGAAGGTTTTGGTTTTGTTAAGATAGAAAATTCTCAAGAAGAGATTTATATAAATAATTCTAATATGAATGGAGCAATGCATGGTGATAGGGTAATGGTAAGGATAGAAGGGACTTTAAGAGGTAAAAATAAGGAAGGAGAGATTGTAAAGGTTTTAGAAAGAGCAAATAAAGATATAGTTGGTGTATTTGAGAAAAACAGGCATTTTGGATTTGTAATTCCAGATGATAAGAGAATATGGTATGACATTTATATACCTAAAGGTTTGTCAATGGGTGCCAAGGATGCCCAAAAAGTTGTAGTTAGAATAACAAAATGGCCTTGTCAAGGAAAAAATCCTGAGGGTGAGATTGTTGAGGTGTTAGGATATAAGAATAACCCAGAAGTTGATTTAAAAGCATTAATAAAACAGTATAAACTCCCTTTTGAATTTCCAGAATCTGTTTTAAAAGAAACTGTAAAAATAGAAAAGGATATTCCATTAGAAGAAATTAAAGTTAGAAAAGATTTTAGAGAGGAAAATATATTTACTATAGATGGAGAAGATGCAAAAGATTTTGATGATGCTGTTTCAATAAGCAAAAATGGTAAAAATGAATTTAAATTAGGTGTTCATATTGCTGATGTGAGTTATTATGTAAAAGAAAATACATTACTAGATAAAGAAGCATTAAAAAGAGGAAATAGTATTTATTTTCTTAATAAAGTTATACCTATGCTTCCTGAGATTTTATCAAATGAGATGTGCAGTTTAAAACCTGATAAAGATAGACTAGCCATTTCAGTTATTATGTATATAGACAATAATGGTAATCTTAAAAGATATGGGATATATAAAAGTGTTATAAGATCTAAGTACAGACTGACATACGATATAGTTGCAAAAATAGTAGAAGAGAAGGCAGAAACATTAAGAAAACAATATAAAGATATTGTATATGATTTGGATATGATGTTAGAACTTGCTAAAATTTTATATAATAAGAGAATAAAAGAAGGGAGTTTAGATTTTAATCTTCCAGAGACAAAAGTTATATTGAACAAAAATGATTATCCTCTTAGAATTGTAAAAGTGGTTCGTAATTGGGCTCATAAAATAATAGAAGAGTTTATGCTTATAACAAATGAAACTATAGCAACTCATATTTTTAAAAATAAAGTTCCTTCAATATACAGAATTCATGAGGTTCCTAATTTTGAAGATATGTTGGATTTTGCTAAATTTGTTAATGCACTTGGATATGATTTTAAAATTAGGAGGGATTTAAATTCTAAAGATTTACAAAAGTTACTTGAGAATTGTAAAAATACCTCTGAAGAGGGGGTTATAAATAGACTTGCTTTAAGATCATTAAAATTAGCTGTTTATTCAACAAATCCAGTAGGTCATTTTGCTCTTGCTAAGAAGTATTATACACATTTTACTTCACCTATAAGAAGATACCCAGATTTAGTTGTACATAGAATTTTGAAAAGTTTATATGAAAAACCCTATTCTAAAGGAGGGCATGTTAATACCTTTAAACTTTCTGAAATAGCAAAACATTGTTCTGAAACAGAAAGATTAGCAGAGGAGATTGAGGAGGAGTTTACAAGAGTTAAAAAGATCCAATTTATTAGTAATAGTATAGGTAAGGTATATAGTGGTATTATAAGTGGAGTTACCAATTATGGTTTATTTGTAGAAATAAGCGACTTACAAATAGATGGTTTGGTTTATATAGGTAATTTAGTAGATGACTATTATATTTACAATGGAGAATTGCATACACTTATTGGAAAACGTAGAAATAAAAAATATAGATTAGGTGATTTTGTAAAAGTAAAAGTAATAAAAGTTGATATTGATAAAAAACAAATTGATTTGCAAATTGTAAATTAATTAGATCTAACTCTTATTGAGATTTTACTACCTCTAATTGTTCTTCCGGACCCGATGTTATTTGTAAAGAGATTTTTGCTTTGGTGTTAGAAACTTCCATTAAATGTGCTTCTATAGTTCCAATTTTCCCAATTATTTTTCTAAGATCTACTGATTTTGTTACAGTACCAGATCCTTTGTCTATCTGTAATACTATGGAATTAGCTCCATCTATTCTTAACAATCTAATTTCACATTCAGGAAAACTTTTTGATTTTACTTTTATAGATTTACCCAATTCTAAATTCACTAAAAGAGGTTGTGAAGTTTTTTTCTGAGATGTAAATTGCTCTTTTTCTTTTATATATTTTTGATAAATAAAATAAACTAATAGTGCTAGAATTAAAATTATTAATAATTTTTTCATAACTATCCCCCCTATATTCTGATATAATTGACTTTGGAAATAATATGATGTATAATTATACCATATATTTATTTATAGAATAAAGTATATTATGAAAAATATAAAAAATCTATTTAAAGTGGTATTAAGTTTAATAATAGTTTTTGTTATTGTAAATTTGTTGTTTGTACTGCAAAGACAGGTTCATAAGGAGATAGTGAAGGAGAGTGAGAAAAGTGGAAAAAGTGAGAGAAGTGAAGAAAGTAAAGGAAGTGAAGAAAGTGAGAGAAGTGAAATAAAAGAGGATTTTTTAAAGCCAAAATTTGATATGACTACTTCAGATATAAAATTTAGTTTTAAAAAGAGTTCAGAGGTAAAAACTAAGGATTTAAAAAACTTTAAAGGTCTAAAAAATTTAGATGTATCATCGTTAACAAGTTCAAAATCTGAGTATGGGGTAAAGATGTTACCACAAGGTAGTATTTCAGGAACTGCTGTTTTACAAGATTCACAATTTAATGAAGGTATATGTATTTCTTTAGAAAAAACAGGTTATTCAACATATACAGATGAAAGAGGAAGATATTCATTACAGTTTTTACCACCTGGTAATTATACTTTAGTTGCAAGTATGCCAGAATATATTTCTGAAAAGAGAGAAAATATAACTGTATCTACGGGTGAACTTAAAGTTGCAGAAATAGTATTAAAACCAAACTTTGATGTAACTTATCCAAAGATTATTAGAGTAAAGCCAGAAAGAAATTCAAAAAATGTTCCTGTACCAAATTCTTCAGGGATAAGTGGTATAGAGAAGGAAATAGGTAGAACAGGTTTATGTATATGTTTAGATTTCAGTAAACCAATGAATAGAGAGAGTGTTGAAAAAAACATAAGTTTTGAGCCACCTTTGAAATGTACTTTTCAATGGATCGGTAATAGGAGGGTAATATTAAAAACACATACTTCTTTACCAATAGATCCATTAAAATTAAATACACAATATAAAATTTTATTTAAAGGTGAGGTATTATCAATTGATGGAAAAAAAATGTTAGATACAACGCCTATTGAGTTTACTACAGGAGGATTTAAGGTAGTAGAAACGAATCCAAAGAATAATTCAAATAATCATGCTCCTAATAATAAATTATTTGAAATTTTTTTTAATTCACCAGTAGATAGAACTATAGTTAATAATGAAACATTTATAATCTCTCCTAATATTGAAGGTAAGATTAATTTTTCAGATACAAACTTAAACTATTTATCTTATTCTTCAATTAAAAATTTACCTTCAGATACCAAGTATGTAATTACTTTAAAGAAAGATATAAAAGATGTATACGGTGTCAGTATGGAGGAAGATTTTAATTTAACTTTTTTAACAGCTCCTTTAAAAATTACAAATGTTTGGCCAAAAGATAATGATAAGAATGTTTTAACAAGTAGTTATCCTTATATCTTTTTTAATGCGACAGTGGATAGGGATTCTTTTAAAAAAGCATTTACTATTTCTCCTGAAATAAAAGGAGATTTTGTTTGGTCAGTAGATAAAAATGGAGAAGAATATTGTAATTTTGTACACAGTGATTATTTTAATACTAATACAATTTATAAAATTAATATATCCGATGATGTTGTTGATGTATATGGTAAAAAGATGCAAAAGCCATATAGTTTTTCTTTTAAAACTGAACTACCAAGAGTTAGTTATATGAGACCTGATAGTGGTACAATAGATGTAGGGACAAATGAGGAGATAAAATTAATTTTTAACACATTAATGGATAGACAGGAAACACTTAAGTTTGTGTCTATATCTCCACAAGAAGATGTATTATTTCATTGGGGTTCTGAAAAAAATTATGATATACTTAGTATTGAGCCAAAGCATAAGTGGAAATCACACAGTCGTTATACTTTTGTAGTAAGTAGTAAAGCAAAAGATTTAAATGGAAATGAAATGAGTAGTGAATTTAAAGGGGAGATATTTACTAGATGAATTTTCAGGAAGTAATATTTAGGTTGAATAAATTCTGGGCTAAGTATGGATGTGTTATATATCAACCTTATGATATTGAGAAAGGTGCAGGAACATCAAATCCTGCGACATTTTTTAATGTTTTAGGTAAAAAGCCAGTAAAGATTGCTTATGTTGAGCCATCAAGGAGACCTACCGATGGAAGATATGGTGAAAATCCCAATAGGTTGCAATTATTTTATCAATATCAGGTTATAGTTAAGCCATCTCCTAAAGATATTCAAAATGTATATATAAGGAGTTTAAAGGAGTTAGGAATTAGTCCACTTAAACATGATATAAGGTTTATAGAAGATGATTGGGAATCTCCAACACTTGGTGCATGCGGCTTGGGTTGGGAAGTAAGATTAGATGGGTTAGAAATTACTCAATTTACTTATTTCCAGCAGATGGGAGGTATTGAATTATCTCCTATTTCTTGTGAGATTACCTATGGATTGGAAAGAATTGCTATGTTTATTCAGAAGAGAGACAATGTATTTGATATAGAATGGGCAAAAGGTGTTAAATATGGAGATATACATCATAGGTCTGAAGTAGAATTTTCTAATTATAATTTTAAATATGCAAATGTTGATTTATTAGTAGAGTTATTTGGCAAATATGAAAAGGAAGCAGAGGATTTATTAAAAAATAGTTTAGTACTACCTGCGTATGATTATGTATTAAAATGCTCACATACATTTAATTTATTGGATGCTAGAGGAGCTATAAGTGTAACTGAGAGAACGAATTATATAAATAAAGTTAGAAATTTAGCAAAGAGATGTGCCAGGGGGTATTTAAAAAGCATTGGAGAAGATAATGGGTAAAGATTTATTGTTAGAAATAGGGACAGAAGAATTACCTCCACTCTATATACTGCCTGCTTTGGAACAGTTGAAAGTTAATGCAAAAAAAATATTTAATGAGAATAGATTGAAATTTCAAGATTGTAAGACATTTGGTACTCCAAGGAGAATAGGAATTTTTTTATTTGATTTAAGTGAAAAACAAGATGATAAGGTTTTAGAAGTAATAGGCCCTCCTAAAATAGTTGCTTATGATAGTTCAAATAATCCTACAAATGTTGCGTTTAAGTTTGCAAAAGAACATCAGGTGAATATATCGGATTTAAAAATAAAAAAGATTCCTAAAGGTGAGTATGTTTATATAATTAAAACACAAAGAGGATATAAGACAGAAAAAATTCTTCCTGAACTTTTAAAGCAACTAATTTCATCATTCTCGTGGAAAAAATCAATGAGATGGGAAGGTAACTTTAGATTTGCTAGACCCATAAGGTGGATTTTAGCATTATATGGAAATAATGTTATAAAATTTAGTATAGCAGATGTAACTTCAGGAAATAAGAGTTATGGACATAAGATGATTAAAACTAAACCAATAGTAATAAAGGATATCTCTAAGTTTGAAGGAATTTTGGAAAAAAATTATGTGATTTTAGATTATGAAAGTAGAAAAAAGTTATTATTAAACCAAATATTTAAAATTGCAAACAAGGTAAAAGGTATTCCACTTATAAACCAGAAATTAGTTGAGGAAGTTACTAATACTGTTGAATATCCTACGGTTCTTCTTGGAAAATTTAGTAATGAATATCTTTCTTTTCCTAAGGAAGTGTTAATTGATGTTATGGAGAATAATCAGAAGTATTTTCCTGTAGTTGATAAGGAAGATAAATTACTTCCCTATTTTTTATTCGTTAAAGATGGTTTAAGTAAATATAATGATATTGTAAGAGAAGGCAATGAAAGAGTGATTAAAGCAAGGTTTGAAGATATTAAATTTTTCTTTAATGAAGATAGAAAAACCACTCTTGAAAGTAAGGTTGATAAATTAAAATCCGTAGTTTTTCAAGAAGAACTAGGTAGTATATATGACAAGATTCAAAGACTAATGACTCTTTGTGAGAAGGTTCAATCATTGTTTAAATTGGATGATTTAAATAAGATTAAAAGAGCAATTTATTTATGTAAGGCAGACTTAGTAACTGAAATGGTAAGGGAATTTCCAACATTACAAGGTGTTATTGGAAGAGAATATGCTTTATTGGATAATGAACTAAAAGAGGTTGCAGATGCTATCTATGAGCATTATCTACCGAGATTTGTTCAAGATGATTTACCAAAAACACCAACAGGTATAGTTTTAAGTATATTAGATAAGATAGATACTATTGTTGGTTGCTTTTCCATTGGATTAGTGCCAACAGGTTCAGAGGACCCATATGGTTTAAGAAGAGATACTTTGGGTATAATAAATGTTATATTAAGAAATAATCTTAGTATTAGTTTAAAAAAGATTATTGATAACTCTTTTGATACTTATTCAAACAAATTAAAGGTTAATAAAGAAAAAGTTTTGTTTGATATCTTGGAATTTTTTAAAAGTAGAGTAGAATCTATTCTTTTAGAGAAGAATATTAGATACGATATAGTTAATGCTATTTTAAGTGTAGATTTTGATAATTTTTATGTAACATTTATAAAGGCAGAAAAATTGAATAATTTAAGCAGAAAAGATAATTTTAATAAAAGTATTACAGCATTTTCAAGAGTTATAAATATATTACCAAAAAATTTCAAATTTAAAGGATTAAGAGAAGATTTATTAAAAGAAGAAGTTGAGAAGGATTTATTTGATGTTGTAAAGAATAATGAAGAAAAATTTTTACATTTCATAAATCAAAATGAATTTGACAAAGCATTTGATATTATTTCTGGGTTTTCTCCATATATAGATAAGTTTTTTGATAAAGTTTTAGTAATGGATAAAAATGAAGAAATTAGAAATAATAGGTTATCTTTACTTGAATATATAAAATCAATTTTTACAAAGATAGCAGATTTTAGTAAAATAGTGATTAGTTAGTACATTTAAGTTAGTTTATATAAGGGAGATGTAAATGGATAAAGAGAGACGTGCTCATGAAAGAGTTCCAGTAGTTATGTTAGGTGTTACATTTAGAAGTATTAATATATCAGAGCCATTACAGATACTTGGATATATAAAAAATATTAGTTTGGGCGGTATGTGTGTAGAGACTCGTGAAGATATAAAAACAGAGAGTATACTTCGATTAGATTTTGTTTTACCTGATGGTAAAGAATTTTCTGATATAATAGGTAAGATTGTTTGGGTAAAAAGAAGTGAAAATGTGAATTTAGCAGGAGTTACTTTTATAAAAATGGGTTTATTCCAAAGAATAAAATTATTCAATTCTATAAAAAAGATTTTAAAAGTTAAAAGTGATTAAGATAGAAAGAAGAAAATATAAAAGAATACCTGTATATTTTAAAGTAGCTAATATTAGTGTTGTAGAACCACCGGAGAATCGTGGTTATATTAGGGATATAAGTGAAGGTGGAATGAAAATAGATGCTGTTACAAGAATTGAACCAGGGACTGTCTTATTACTTGATTTCTCGTTGCCTAATGAAAATTTTAAATTTGAAAATGTTGGTGCAATAGTCAAGTGGTTAGAAAAAGGTAAGATGGGTGTAGAGTTTATAGATTTAAGTGAAAGACAAAGGGAGATTATAAAAGCGTATATATCTGAGTATGGTCATAATATAGATTAGGATATATTTTAAGAAGTTTTGTAATAAACACAAGGAGGAGGGGATATGAGTGAAAAAGTAAAAGTTTGTTTAATAGGAGGAGGTTCTTATAATTGGAGTTATGGAATTATAAGAGATATTTTAATGAAAAGTGGTGTAAGAGATTTAGATTTTTATTTGTATGATATTAATCTTAAAGCTGCTGAAGATATTGCACAATTAGGAAGGTATTTTAATAAAAAGCTAGGTACTAATGCTTCTTTTACTCCTACAAGAGATAAAGATAGAGCGTTTAAAGATGCACGAATGTTTATTATAACGATTACAACAGGTGGACTTGATGCAATGGAGAAGGATTTAAAAATTCCAGAAAAATATGGAATATTTCATACTGTTGGAGATACTGTTGGTCCGGGTGGTTGGGCAAGAGCATTAAGGAATATTCCAGTTTTTGTAAATTTTGCCAGAGATATAGAAAAAAGGTCGCCAGACTCATTTGTATTGAATTATACGAATCCAATGACAGTTTGTACTAAAACGTTATGTGTTGCGTCACATCTTAAAGTTGTTGGATTATGCCATGGCCCGTTTAGTTTTTATGATTTTTTTAAGGATGTTTTTAATTTAGAATCAGAGAAAGATATTAGTATGGTTACTGCTGGCATAAACCATCTCTTTTGGCTACTTGATTTTAAAATAAAAGGTAAACCAGGATATCCCTTACTTAAAGAGAAATTAAAAGAAAAGCCTTTAGTTAAATATGGACTTTATGTTGTTAATGATATATTTGAAAAATATGGTTATCTTACTTATGTATCAGATAGGCATCCGTGTGAATTCTTTAATCAATATATAACGCCCAATAAAGAAAGATTGAGAAAATATCATATTCGTAGAACTAGTATTGAGGATCGTAGGAAAAGTTTAAAAGCAAATATAAAATTTATAAGGGATACTTATACAAAGAATAAAGAAATTACTCCTCCATCTAGAGAAATAGCTGCTGATATATTAGGTACTATTGTATTGAACAAAGAGATTGTTGATGTTGTTAATGTACCCAATATTGGCCAAATAAGCAATTTACCTATGGGAGCAGTATTAGAGACTTTTGGGGTAATAAATTCAACAGGATTTCATCCTGTAGCAGTTGGTAATATGCCAAATGAACTTGTGAATATTACCATGCCCCATATATTAAATCAGGAATTAATAGTGCAGGCATCTTTAGAAGGTAATTTAAATAAAGCATTTAAAGCACTTTATAATGATCCATTATGTGCTCATTTAACAACGAGTAAAATTAAGAAAATGGGAGAGGAATTGTTGCAGGCGCATAAAAATCTTTTACCACAGTTTTTTAAATAAAGATAATATAAAATTTTTGTTAGTATTAAATAAAAAAATATGCTATAATATAAAATAAAAAGAGGCTTCAGGTTGGTAGGAAATTGAACCTGAAGGGATTTAGGTTG
>Ga0123519_10005125_pt1 | contig 21038 bp, 22 predicted proteins | sample YelNatPaOPRAMG02_FD_87396 | JGI IMG/M metagenome (GOLD analysis project Ga0123519, IMG submission 87396) | Hot spring microbial communities from Yellowstone National Park - Yellowstone National Park OP-RAMG-02 (version 2) | ecosystem: Environmental > Aquatic > Thermal springs > Hot (42-90C) ...
CACCAGCAATGATAACTGCTAAGTGCCCACGAAAACCTTTCATTCTTTTTCACCTCTTGGGTGAAAGTCTATCACTATCTGCTTTGAATTTAAACTAATTGCAAAATCCACGGTCTACGGTAGCCTGTCGGAGCTTGACAAAGATTAGGTAACTTTTTAAAGTGTCTATATCCTGTATTAATGAATCTGGTATTCGAGTAAATAAGAGGAGGTAAATGTGCAGAAGATTAGAGGAAACATTTATGTTGAAACCGGTTTTCACGGTTGTAATGTTAGCTTCATTGCCACCGGAGAGGGAGTGGTCCTGATAGATACACCTCAAGTTCCATCAGAAGCCAGGAAATGGAAAAAGGAAATCGAACGTTTTGGTCCCATCCGCTTCGTAATTAATAATGAACCCCATTCTGACCATATAACAGGTGATTTCTTTTTTGATGGACTTCTGGTTGCTCACGAAGGTGCTGCAGAGGCAATGCAAAAAACTCAGGTTTCTATGATTGAAGATATGCTGAAGAGAATAGCACCTGAGAGTTTGCCTTTGCCCGCTGGATATTTAATCAGGGTCCCTGATATTACGTTTTCGCAAAATATGACAATTCGCCTCGGTGGTTTAACGTTCAATCTCCTGCTTATGCCTGGACATACTCCATTTCAAGTAGCAACTTATATCCCCGAAGAAAAGATTATTTTCACCTCGGATAATGTAGTAACTGGCGGTCAGCCTTTTTTGCATCAGGCTGTACCGTATCAATGGCTGGATTCATTGAGAAAGATCGGAGATATGGACGTGGAAACGATCGTTCCAGGCCACGGGCCTCTATGCGATAAAAGTTATCTGACTCGGATGGAAAACACGATTCAAACGTGGATCAAAATGGTGGAAGATGCCATGGACAGAGGCTTAAGTTCCGTAGAAGCGCAGGATAGCATACGTTTTAAAGATTATTTCCCGGATGCTCCGGATGATGAATTTTTCAGGCCCATGCGCAGGATGATGATAGCCCATTTATATGAAGAGCTGACAAAAAACCGGAAATAGTAAACCGGTTAATTTAACAGGAGAGGCAAATGGAAGAGAAGATAGTATATTTTGAAAAAGCAGGGAAGGAAAATACTGAAACGACCTTAAAGCTGGCTCTTGAGAGGGCAAGAGCAAGGGGAATCAAGAAGATCGTTCTGGCTTCTACCTGGGGTGATACAGCCAAACAGGCTGCCCAGTTACTGGCTAGCAGCGGGATTAAGCTGATCATTGTACCTCATCAGTACGGGTTTATGGCTGAACCAGAGCAGCATTTCCCGCAACAACTGAAAGCCGATCTGGAAAAGATGGGACATGAAGTTCACTTCGGTACCATGATTTTCCATATGGAAAACCTGCTTGGGGTTAATATATCCCGGGCGTTAGCCAATCTATTGAGGTGTTTTTGCCAGGGTATGAAGGTTTGTGTTGAAATTCTTTTGATGGCTACTGACGCGGGTAAAATTTCTGAGGGAGAAAGTGTAATTGCGGTGGCCGGTACAGGAAGAGGCGCAGATACCGCAGTTGTTGCTCTGGCAGCTTCTTCCAATCACATCGCCGAGTTTCATATCACAGAAATCATCTGCAAGCCTCTGCAGACTAAGCAGGGGCCTCCTCCACTTCCACCGGTTCCTCCATCACCGGAGAAAAGATAGAAATCGGGCTGATATTAAAATAAACCCCCTGTGTACACAGGGGGTTTATTTTAGTTAAATCAGAGGCGTCAACAATTGCTATTACAATCTGTCTACAAATGCCTGAATACTCTCCAGGCTTTTTCTTCCCCGGTTGGGGAAATCAGGTAGGGTCGTATCATAATCATATTGTGTTCGTTTACAGCATTTAGAATCTCTTCATCCGGTTTCAAGCTTCCTGTAGTTAGCAATTTACGCGTGGGATGAACAACCGTGCTGACTCCCATCCTGTGCAGCATATCGATCGCGGTGCGATCGAAAATAAATGAATCGGTAGCAGCAGCAGATCCGTTGAGAGATATATTGAATTCCCGAGCTCTTTCATAAGCGAATTTGGCGGAATCTTCGCGGTTGGTCTGTCCTCCGCACTGGCACAATAAAACAGCATCTCTGACAAAGGCAAAAGAATTGGACTGGATTGCCTTAGCGCCGATCCAGGCAATGTGAGCATCCTTCATTTCAGAGTCTGAAGGTTTGCGTTTGGAAAGTACTTCCATACCGTAGCGTGTGTTGAAAAAGGAAACGCTATCAACTTCAGTGATGACCGGCTTGTTACCGATCGTCCATTTCATATTCAGGCCAAATACTCCGGAGTTGATCTTTTCCCAGGTATCCAGTGGAGATACATCCACTATACGCAGATTCTTCATTACTCCAGAGAGCATTTCAACACAGCCATCTTCAAAACCGGGTGCAGCCAAAACATCCAGGACAAATCTTTCTGGCGAGCGGTTTTTTTCTACCAGGAATTCAGCGGTTTCGCAGGTTAACCTGGAGGAAGTACACATGACACCTCCGAAAGGCGATTTGGTATCTGTTTTCAGCGCTTCCTTGAGAGCTTCGATCTGGGTTTGGCGGGCAGCAAAGACAGCCGGATTGGTATGTTTGTTGATTACCACGGTCTGAGTTCTTTTATCCCCGAGAAATGCCATGGTTTGGCTGATTTCAACCGCTACGGCATAACCATTAAGATCTATGTGATTGGTAAAACCCATTCCCCGCCCCTCGATAACTTCAAAATAGGAATTACCTGGTTCTCCAATAAACCCGGCCTGATGGGGATTGTCTCCGTTTCTCAGTGGAGAAAGTTTATAAACCATTTCTTTTGAGGTACCGTCATTATAGGTAATTACAACTTTCATTACAGTAGGAACAGACATCGCCAGTTTGACCTCCGATTTCAGCATTTCTTATCGAAAAAGGATGAAATTGCACTGCACAAAGAATATTCGATCCGGGGATAAAGTTAGATTTGCTCAATGCGTGTACACTCTCTTATTCCGGAGTCTCCGGCACAAAATAATTGGCTGCCGAGCCAGGGTTCGAACCTGGGCAAACGGGTCCAAAGCCCGCTGTGCTACCACTACACAACTCGGCATCCAGCTTATCAAAGTGCCGAAGGTCGGGATCGAACCGACATGAGAGTTGCCTCTCAATGGTTTTTGAGACCATCGCGTCTGCCTGTTCCGCCACTTCGGCCTGGGTTCAATTGGAGCGGAAGACGAGATTCGAACTCGCGACCTCCTCCTTGGCAAGGAGGCATTCTAGCCACTGAACTACTTCCGCTTGAAGAAGTGCCGAGGATCAGAATCGAACTGATGACACGCGGATTTTCAGTCCGCTGCTCTACCTACTGAGCTACCTCGGCATCTGGTGATCCAGCACAGACAGGTTAGATAGAAAAGGGCTGAATCAGCAACCGTTGATTATTATAATAGATTTACACTTGATACACAAGCCTGAATGGCACATGTCAGAATGTCAGATGTTTAAATTGAACTGTTCTTTGAAGAAGACAGAACGCCTGTATATAGGTGTTTTCAGACGTGGAAACTATCTATTTCTTTTTTTCGCTCAAAGAATAGTTTCAGGGCCTGCGCATCACCTGCTATTAAACCGTCATGGTGCTTGGGGTCCATAGCCAGTTCTTTGTAGCCCATTACCGAATTTAAAATCAGATCATCTGTGATCAGGTATTTGAAATACCAGTTTGGCGGGATCCGGTAATCAATGAGCTGGAATAATTCTGCCGGACTCCAGATTGGTCGGGAACCGGGCGCATTCATGGTCAGATAGTTGGTTGTGCCTCTCCAGTAATTTACCCCGTAAATAACGTAGGTATCACCTACGTTAAGGTGAAAAATTGTATTTACACTGTGTCCACCTTTAATGGCGGATTGAGAGAGCTTATCTCCCATGTTGGCGATGCATCTGGCTTTCATATCTACTCCTCGGTTTTAGCTAAAGGTAATTATATTATAATGCATTGAAAACTCGCAGTAATCTGCAATCAGTTTTTAAAGGATGAGCTCATCTTAAAAAGGTTTGGAAACCAGGCTTTCAGGTAGAGATGCATAAAGATATTGGAAAAACTTAATCGGTACAAAAAGAGGCTCCCACGATAGGGAGCCTCTTTGCCAGCATGGATTTAAAATGAACTGGTCATGCTGCCAGTAAATTCAGAAGTAATACTGCCGTCAATCAGATGCTCGGCGATTTCTTCATCGCTCATTTTCAGCAATTCCTTAAAAACATATTCATTGTGTTCTCCAATACACGGGGAAGGCATGTATAACTCTCTGGGTGTTTTGGAAAGGATGAAGCATGCCTGATGCTCGTATTTCTGTTTGCCCATTACGGCATGATCCATAGGAACGAAGTACTTGCGGTGCTGGAGCTGTGGATCTTTGTAAAGATCAGAGGGCTTCTCCACGACGTTGGATGGTATGCCAGCTTTTTGTAAAATTGCTTCTGCCTCTTCTACCGAGTATTTAATTGTCCAAGCGGAGATGATCTTCTCCAGTGCATCCTCGTTGCGCTTGCGGTCGGCGAATGTAGCAAAATCCTTGTCAACGGCAAGCTCTGGCTTACCAATTGCCCGGCAGAAGCTTTGCCACTGATCTTCATTCATAACGGCGAGGGCTATCCAGCGGTCATCCCCCTGGCACTGGAATACTCCGTGGGGCGCGGCCAAAGGATAGCGGTTGCCGTTGCGACCCATAATCCTTCCGTTAATCTGGTAATCCATGACCGGTGGAGCAAAAAACTGGAGCGAGGATTCAAATTGAGATTGCTCGATATATTGTCCTTTACCGGTTCTACGGCGGTATTCGAGTGCCGCCATCAGGGCAAATGCTGCAAAACGGCAGCTTACATAATCTGTGTACGCACCATAGGGCGGTGAGGGCAACCTGTCCGGCCAGCCAGAAACCTCGGAAAAGCCGCTGAAATTCACGGCATTCTGACCGTAGCCGGCATAACTGGAATGAGGACCTCCTCTGCCCTGCATGCTCGAACTAAAATAGATAATATCCGGCTTGATTTTCCGCGCATCTTCATATCCCAGACCCCATTTCTCCATCGTTCCCGGAGAAAATGATTCGGTGACGATGTCCGCCCATGCTATCATCTTCCGGGCTAATTCCCTTCCATTGGGATGCTGGAGGTCAATACTGATGCAGTATTTATTAGGATTGTGTTTGCCATAAAACATGCTGCCATCTGGAGTAGGAACACCACCAACAAAAGGACCATTGATCCGGTTGGTATCCAGTCGTTTATGAGACTCTATTTTCACCACCGTGGCACCGTGGTCCGCCAGGTAACGGGAAGTTGATGGGCCTACCACTACCCAGGCAAATTCGGCGACTTTAATTCCCTCAAAAACCTTCTTATTCATAATTTAGATCACTCCCTTATCCTGAAGAGCTTTTAAACTCGCATCGGATAAACCTAGTTCACCCAGATAAATTTTCCTGTTATCCTCTCCGGTGAGTGGAGCCCTTTTTCTTAAGGTGATTGGAGTTTCACTCATCCTGATATAGGGCCCGCAGTAAGGCAGGGAATCATTCAGCTCCGGATGGGGCAAATTGACCCAGAACTGGCGTGCTTTAAGCTGAATATCCTCGCTGATATCACGGGTATTGGAGACCGGAGCCACCAGAATTTGCTTGTACTTTCCGAATGCGCCAATTTCATAAAGTTCTGCTTTGGTTTTGGTCATGGTAAATGCTTCGATAGCCTGTCCGACTTTGTCCGCCAGATCCTGTTTCAGCACGGCGGCATTGTAATCTTTCCACCAATTCAATTTCGCCAGCCAGTCCGGACACATACCTTCATCTTTCATCCACTGAACGAGCCTTTCAGACGAAGATGCATAGGGATCATTGCCGCCAAGTGCCAGAATCATCACCAGACCGTCTTTGCATTTGAAATAGATTGGCTGTCTTACCCTTGTTGCTGCAACGAAAGAAACTGCACCAACACGTTTGAATTCAACCCCGTTAACGTCCCACATCGGCAGGACATTCATGTTTGAGGACATAGTGGATTCCTGAATGGATACATCAATAAATTGTCCTTCACCAGTTCTCGAGCGATACCAGAGGGCTGTCATCGCACCGATTGCTGCTTCAGCACCTCCGAAGAAAGACGCCTGCGGACCGAAACCGATCCAGACTGGTGCACGATCAGGATCGCCGCAATCATTCAGAAAACCGCCGCTTGCCCAGAGTGTTAAATCGGATGCCTTATAGCCAGCCTTGGGACCACTTTGACCGAACGGTGTGATTGATGCGTATATAATATTGGGTTTAATTTTGCTGATTTCCTTATATCCAAGTCCCAGGCTGTCCATATATCCCACACCGAATGACTCTAGTATAACATCCGCAGTTTTTGCCAGTTTTTTAAAAAGTTCCTGTCCTTCGGGGGTTCGCAGGTTGAGCGTAATACCTCTTTTGTTGGTATTGTAGGCAAACCAGAAAATGCTCTTTTGGGGGTCTTCGATTTCCTTGTAATATGGAGGAATGCGAGAGGGACTTCCGCCGGGCGGTTCAATCTTGATGACATCGGCTCCCATATCTGAGAATAGCTTACCACCAAGCATGCAACCACCTTCGGTTAAATCCAGAATTCGAACATGCGATAAGGCTGACTTTTCTTCATTTATTGTACTCATCTGCACATCCTGTCTATTTAGTCTTAATCTGAAAAGAATTTAAGTAAGGATTGAGCGGGGGATTTTAATGCAGGTATCCATATCAGGTAGGGCTTAAGCGAACAGGGTATGAAAGAACAAAGTTCATCACCGAGTCTTCTTTGCCTCCTCTCTGACAGCCGTCGAGCTGCTTAAGGAAAATCCCGAGAACTGGTTATCGTGGTATTACAGGCCAGTTCGGGTCTCAAGTTGGAAAAGTCCCTGATAAAAAAGCGAGCCAAAACATTACTGACTCTTTTAAAAAATAGCACAGTACGAATTACATTGTCAAACCAACCGGAGATCAGCCTGAGACCCGGAAATGATATTTCTTCTCTGAATGAACAGGATGATTAGTCGATATCCTGAATAAGCATATTATTTGTTTTCAAGTTATCTAGAAGCTGGGTGATATAATCCATGTAACGCTGGCGCCGGGTAGGGGCAACCTTATAGCTTTCAGTGCTGTTCCAATCAATTTTGAACTGGTCCCAGATGTAGATGGTCAGTTGCTGGAGGAGAATGAATGCTTCACCCGGATCGCTGGTATTTTCCTGCAAAAAATTGAGGATATCTTCGCTAATACTGGAGGATCTTTTCTGAGGCCCTGCTGCGTTGTTTATTTCACGTTCTTCGTTCAACAAAATGCTCCTTTATCTCTTTAATGCAATTATAAAACAAATGAGGGGTTCTTGTAATCTTCAATTTCCAGATGAGAATCTAAAGATTTTCCCGTAAGATTGATTTTCATGAATTACTAAAGTAACAGCCTGTCTGGTTCTGCACAATAATCTCTTCGTATAGATATTTACTTAAATGAATGTTATAATATTCTTAAAATGGAAATCGTCATACGAGCATTTCCATAATAAAAATATTGTGAGGGGAAATGGAAACCAAAATGGACGCTAATCTTGAATACGATGAATCGATGAAATTTTTCAAATCAAATGACCCGGATCATGATTTATGGTTATTGCTCACCCATGCAAGATATGCAGTATACCGGGCAAGAGAAAAAGAACTGCAGAGATATGGTATCTCACCCGAACAGGCATCACTGCTGTTTGTTGTACAGGCTCTGGGGAACAAGGCTACACCTGCTGCTTTATCCCGTTATATTCTCAGGCAGCCGCATACGGTATCAGCCCTGGTTGATCGTATGGCAAGAAGGGGTCTGGTGAAAAAGGTTAAAGATCTTGACCGGAAGAATCTGGTCAGAGTGGTGATCACAGAGAAGGGGCAAAAAACTTACGAGCTTTCAACCAAGAGAGGACCAATCCACAGGATCATGGGCGTCCTGAATGAGGAAGAAAGGAAAAATTTCAAGAGTTACCTGGAGAGAATTATGGCTAAAGCCCGTAAAGAAATTGGAATGGATAGAGACGAACTGCCTCCTTCGGAATAAGAAACGATGCCAGCAAGGGTGTATTGACAAGTGTGAAACATTATGATAGTCTGATTATTAACGTGAGTAATACGTCAGTTAAATTTGCTCCCAATTATTACTTTTACTTTTACTTTTACTTTGATCGCATGAAAATGCGCTTGGGAGCGTGCGTGTGAAAAACTGACGTAGAATAATATCTGGATAAGAAGCCCTCCCAAGCGGAGGGCTTTTTTTATGGGAAAAATTCAAGGGGGACCAAAATGATTATTATGGAACGCGGAGCAACCAGAGAGCAGATTCAACAGGTGTTGAATGAAGTAACCAGATATGGAGTAAGAGCAGAAATTTCAAATACCGATTCCACTATTGTGATTGAACTGGTCGGAGATGAGAAGATGATTCCGGTGTCGGCTGTTACCTCACTGCCGGGTGTGAAGGCTGCCATCCAGATAGAGACGCCTTATAAGCTGGTTAGTCGGGAGTATTCCAGATATGTTGGTAACTCTCTTGAGAACCTGAAAATCAAAGTCGGCGACGTGGTACTGGGAAACGGGAAACCGGTTTATATCGCCGGGCCCTGTGCAATTGAAAGTGAAACGCAGATCATGAAAATTGCCGAGGGAGTCAAGCAGGCGGGAGCTCACATTCTGAGAGGTGGGGTGTTTAAACCCAGAAGTTCAGTTCATTCTTTTCAGGGGCTGGGAAGTATAGATTGGAAAAAAGCCGAAGAGGCCTTAAAATGGTTACGCAGGGCAGGTGAACAGTTTGGATTGCCCGTAGTAACCGAGGTAAGGGGAGAGCAGCAGGTAGATTTGATTGCTGAATATGTGGACATACTTCAGATAGGATCGAGAAATATGTACGATCAGGATCTGCTGGTGGCGGTTGCCAGAAAAAAGAAGCCTGTGTTGCTGAAACGTCATTTCGGAGCGAGCGTTGAAGAATTCCTATCATTTGCCGAATACATCGCCGCCGAAAATAACAAAAACATCATTCTCTGTGAGCGGGGCATTGTACCCGTTGGTAAGGGTAAGAATTTCACCCGTTATATGCTTGACCTCGGGTCAGTGCCTGCGATTAAAAAGGAAACTTACCTGCCGATTATTGTGGATCCCAGTCATGCCATGGGCAGAAGAGATTTGATTTTTAATATGAGCTGTGCGGCGATTGCCGCTGGAGCTAACGGGTTGATGATCGAATCACATTATAATCCTGAAGAGGCACTTGTGGATGGCTCACAGGCGGTAACTCCGGAGGAGCTTGGTGCAATTATCAGGGCTTGCAACCGGATTTATAAAATGATTACCCCCAAAAATAATCTGAATTAATCTCAGGGTATCTGGATTGAATGCTGGAATGAGGATTGTTCAGGTAAACACAGCAAGCAATTACCGTATTTACATCGGTTCAGATGTAATGAGCAGGATTGGCGAAATTCTGAAAGACAGCGGCTTGAGTAGCCGGACTGTTGTGATCACCAATGATGTGGTAGCAAAACTCCACGGATATTGTTTAATGGATCATCTGGGGAAGAATGGAATCCGGGCGGAAATGCTCACTGTCCCCGATGGAGAAGCGCAAAAATCTTTGCCTGTTGCGGCGAAATTATATGGGCATCTGAGTCGACTTAAGGCGGAGCGGAACACGGCTGTTTTGGCCCTGGGAGGAGGCGTGATCGGCGACCTGGCAGGTTTTGTCGCGGCGACTTATATGCGGGGTGTGCCCTTAGTTCAGATTCCAACAACGCTTTTGGCTCAGGTCGACAGCAGTATTGGTGGAAAGGTGGCGGTAAATCACAGGAACTTAAAAAACGTTATTGGAACATTTTATCAGCCAAGAGCGGTTTTAACCGATATTTCCGTATTAAAGACGCTGGCAGATCAGGAGATGAAAAACGGACTGGCAGAAGTCATAAAGTATGGCATAATTCGGGATTCAGAATTGTTTCAAATTTTGGAGAAAAATCCGGATAAAATCAAGGCTCATGATCAGGCGATGCTGGAGGATATTGTTGCCCGTTGTGCATCTATCAAGGCGGAAATTGTGCAGAGCGACGAAAGAGATACGGGGTTACGTAACATCTTGAATTTTGGGCATACAACCGGGCACGCTATTGAAACAGTTACACGGTTTAAAATTTCTCACGGTCAGGCGGTTGCGCTTGGCATGATTGTGGCAACCGGGATTGCCAGAACAATGGGTATACTCTCGGGAGAAGAATTTTCGCGTATTATTTCAGTTATAAAAAAGGCCGACTTGCCCACCAGAATACCTGGATTAAGTCCTACCGGCATATTAAGGGCGATGAAGTATGACAAGAAAGTTATTGCCGGTAAGGTCAGGTTCATTCTACCGGTTGCAATCGGAGAAGTGATTATCAATGACCAGGTGGACAGAAATATTTTGAAAAAAGTACTGGAGGAAATTTCTTGAGAAAACCCCGCATCTGTGCCACCATTGTTGATTATGATATTGAGGCAATAAAAAGGGTTGCCCATCTGGTTGATCTCTATGAGGTCAGGCTTGATCTGATTGGTCCCGGATGGGTGGATCTGGTGAAAATGCTGGATAGACCCTGGATAGCGTGTAACCGCAGCCCCGAAGAAGGTGGTAAGGGTGATCTGGACGAGGTAAAGCGATTAGAAGAATTGGTCTGGGCTGCCGGGTCTGGAGCCTGCATTGTGGATATCGAATATAGATCGAAAAATCTTAAGGATGCAGTGGCATTAATTAAACCGAGGGCGGGATGTCTTATTTCTTATCATGATCTTATCGGTACGCCTTCATATGAGACATTACTGGGAATTGTGAATGGACAGGTGAACGCCGGGGCAGATATTTGCAAGGTGGTTACCAATGCCCTGGAATTTGAAGATAATCTAAAATTGCTAAAACTAATTAATGAATTTGACGGGAAAAAGATAGTCGCCTTCGCAATGGGTTATCCCGGTCGTCTCAGCCGTATACTGTGTCCTCTGGCAGGAGGATATTTGACCTATGCCTGTTTGAAGAAAGGTAAAGAGTCAGCCGAAGGGCAGCTCACCGTGCTGGAAATGCATGAAATTTACAGTTACTTAAAGCGATGAGGATTGAAGAAATTACAGCAAGCACCAGACTCTGTGGCATCATAGGTGATCCTGTAGAACACAGTGTATCACCGGCGATGCACAATGCCGCTTTCAGTCATCTGAATTTAAATTATGTATATCTTCCTTTTCACGTCAGTAAAGAGAACTTGCCAGGTGCAATTGCAGGAATTAGATCTCTCAATTTCAAGGGTGTTAACATTACTGTGCCCCATAAATCAGCAGTAATTCCGTATCTCGATGAGATAGACACTCTGGCTGAGGGTATCGGAGCGGTAAATACAATTGTCAATGAAAACAGGATTCTCAGAGGCTACAACACCGATGCTCCGGGTTTTTTACACATGCTATTACTTGAAGGTATTGATCCGTCTCAGAAGAAAATTGCGATACTTGGAGCCGGTGGTGCTGCGAAGGCGATTGCTTTTATTCTGGCAGATAAAGGCTCCCGTCTGACGATCTTGAACCGCCATCTAGAGCGTGCTGAAAAGCTAGCAGGTGCGATTTTACACACATTTCGCAAAGATGTGGTTGCCAGAGAACTGAACGAAAAAAACCTGAGGGTGACACTGGAGGACTCGGAAATTCTGATTAATACAACCAGCGTGGGTATGTTTCCTCACAGTACGGAAATTCTGGTTCCTCCCGATATGCTGAGATCTGGATTGACAGTGATTGACATAATCTATAATCCTCCCAAAACCAGACTGCTGGTTGAAGCTGAGAAAAGGGGTCTGAAAACCATCAACGGGGTGGACATGCTGGTGGCTCAGGGAGCGATAGCATTCAATCTCTGGACAGGGAAGGAGGCTCCACTATTAGAAATGAAATCAGCAGTCACCAGGGCACTGAAGGCTTATGAAGACTAGTATCGCATTGATTGGCTTTATGGGAACAGGCAAAAGCAGTCTTGGCAGGGTGTTGTCTCGCAGATTGGACAAGAATTTTATTGAGACAGATGCAATTATTGAGAAGAAAGCGGGTAAGTCAGTTTTTCAGATCTTTGAGGAAGATGGTGAGATCAGGTTCCGGGAGCTTGAAATTGAGGTAATAAAGCAATTAGCCGACCAGAAGAGTCAGGTAATTGCCTGCGGGGGTGGGGTTGTACTTAATCAGATCAACATCTTAAGACTGAAGCAAAACGCTTTAGTTATCTGGCTCACAGCCACTCCTGAAGATATTGTCAGGAGAACCAGACTTGATGCAATAAGAAGACCACTGCTAAAGGGTATGAAAAATGAAGAAGATATCCGGAAATTGATCGAATTCAGGCTGCCTTTTTATCAAAGATCAGCTGATCTGGTAATAGATACCTCGGGTAAAAATCTTAATACAATTGCTGATGAGATACTGGACAGGTTAAAACAGTATGCGGATTTTAATTGATCAAGGTGAAATCAGAGGAGAGATCAGAGTTCCTCCGTCAAAAAGTTATACCATCAGGAGCCTGATGTGTGCTGCTCTGGCGGCAGGCGAAAGCCATCTGATAAACCCGTTGTCGGCAGATGATACGCTGGCTGCAGTAGATGTATTGAAGGGAGTAGGAGTACGAATTCAGGAAGATGCAGATAGCTGGCAAGTGTCAGGCGGGAGCTTTGTCCATCCAGATAGATCGCTCAATTGTAGAGAGTCTGCCGCCACCCTGAGGTTTATGACTGCTATTAGCTCGCTGGTACCTGGTGAATCCCATCTGATTATGGGCTCTTCTCTGGCAAAGCGGCCCATTGAGCCTTTAATCAGAGCATTGCGAAAATGGGGGGCTAAAATTGAGTGGAGTCCATCTTACGGAATCACGGTCAGAGGTGGGAAGCTTGACGGAGGCATTACCGAAATTCCGGGTGATATCAGTTCTCAGTTTGTTTCAGCCCTGTTACTGGTAGCGCCCTTGACGGAGCGGCGATCTATTATCAGGGTTACTTCTCCTCTGGAATCCCGTTCGTACGTCTTGATGACGCTTGAATGTCTGCGTAGTTTCGGCATTCAGATTGAGACTTCCGACGCTTTAAATGAATTTCAGTCTACGTCGCAGGCTTATCAGACTTCGAATTATAAGGTTGAGGGAGACTGGTCATCTGCTTCATATCTTATCGCGCTGGGAGCGGCTGGAGGGGAGATAAAATTGTCCGGTTTAAATTTATCTTCGCTCCAGAGCGATCGAATAATGCTGGATCTGGTAAAAGAAATGGGAGCCCGTTTGATAGTTAAAGGTAACTGCTTGATCGTTAAAACTGGCAGATTGCGGGCAATCAAAGCCGATTTAAACGAGTGCATTGATCTTTTACCTACTCTGGCTGTGCTGGCATCTCTGGCTGAAGGGACGAGCGAGTTTACCGGTATCAGGCGTGCACGTTTAAAAGAATCTGACAGGGTTCTGGCAATCAGTACTAACCTTCAGAATGCTGGCATAAAGGTCAAGATAGAGGACAATCGTATCTGCATAACCGGCGGAAAGACTTCTTCGGCGGTAATAAATCCGTATGGTGATCACCGCATTGCTATGGCTTTCAGTATCGTGGGGGCTGCCAAGGGCGGCATCTTAATTGAAAATGCAGAATGTGTATCCAAGACATATCCGGACTTCTGGACTGTATTGAAAAATTCTGGAGTGATAATTCATGAGCAATAGTTTTGGAGAGTTATTCCGGATTACTAGCTTCGGAGAGAGTCATGGAAAGTGCGTAGGCGTGGTGATTGATGGATGTCCGGCGGGGCTAACTCTTACCGAAGAAGACATCCAGAAAGAGCTTGATAGGCGGAAGCCAGAGTCCGTTGCAGGACAGACAGCCCGCATAGAAGAAGACAGGGTGGAGATTTTATCCGGGGTCTTTCAGGGGCATACCACCGGCGCTCCGCTTTGTATGCTGGTCTGGAATAGAGATACTGATTCGCATTTTTATGAACAGATAAAGCTGCAGCCCCGTCCAGGGCATGCGGATTATACAGCTTTTGTTAAATACGGAGGATTTAACGATTACAGGGGAGGTGGCAGGTTTTCTGGAAGGATTACTGCGGGAATGGTGATGGCCGGTGCAGTTGCGAAGAAGTTGCTCAATCTGGTCAATATTGAAATACTGGCATGCACTCTACAGATAGGCACTGTTAAAGCCAGCCCTGTAGAGGTTGATGAGATCAGGAAGAACGTCTATCGAAATCCTTTCAGACTCGCTGATATCAGCGTAATACCGGAAATAGCGGATCTCATAAAGAAGGTTAGGAGAGAAGGCGACAGTCTGGGAGGTATAATCGAGATTCTGGCATTGAATGTTCCTGCTGGTCTGGGAGAGCCTATTTTTGATGGACTTGAAGGACAAATTGCCAGGGCATTGCTGGCTATTCCGGCGGTAAAGGGAGTTGAGTTTGGATCCGGATTTTCCGCCGCCTTGAAAAGGGGTTCAGAAAATAATGACCAGTTCTTTATGCAGGATGGAATCGTCAGAACCAGAACCAATAATGCCGGAGGAATTTTAGGCGGTATAAGTAACGGAATGCCGCTGGTGGTCAGGATCGCTGTCAAGCCTACTCCCTCAATATCGGTTAAGCAGCAGACCGTGGATTTGAGCAGTGGTGAAAATATTGAAATCAATATCACGGGGAGACATGATATTTGCATCGTTCCAAGGGCAGTGGTGGTCGCAGAATCGATGGTGGCGGTAGTTTTATGCGATTTTGCTCTGAGATCTGGAATATTGCCTGGAGTTATAAAATGAGACTTGAAGAGTTAAGGAAGCAAGTTGATGCGCTTGATAGTGAGATTATCAGGTTGATTTCTGAACGCATGAAGGTAACCCGGGAGATCGGGCAAAAGAAAAAGGAAGCTGGTACTCCGATAGAGGATAAAAACCGGGAAAAAATTGTCCTGGAAAGGGCGCGAAATCTGGCGCTGGAAATGGGTCTGAACCCCGAGGATATCAAGAGAATCTACCAGCGTATCCTCACAGCCAGTAAAGAGGTTCAGGGAGTTACGGTGGCTTTTCAGGGAGCTTCCGGTGCCTATAGTGAAGAGGCTGCGTATGATTATTTTGGCTCAACAGCCAGGTTGATACCCTGTGAAAATCTTGAAGATGTTTTTCGTCTGGTCGAAACCGAAGAAGTCCAGTATGGTCTGGTTCCGGTGGAAAATTCGCTGGAGGGCAGTGTTCCCCGCACTTACGACCTGTTGCTGGATTCGACACTCAAGGTGGCTGGGGAGACAGAATTGAGGATAGTCCATTGCCTTATCGGTCTACCCGAAGCCAGGATTGATGTTATCAGGGAGGTTTATTCCCATTCTCAGGCTCTGGGACAGTGCAAAAATTTTCTCAGGCAGATGGGCTGGAAGCTGATTCCTGCCTATGACACCGCTGGCAGTGTGCGTCTGATAAAAGAAGAGGAAGCCATCCACAAAGCGGCAATCGGCAGTACGAGGGCGGCTGAGATTTACGGAATGAAGATTCTTGCCCGGGGAATTGAGGATTATTCTCATAATTATACTCGGTTTTTCATTCTTTCACGGCAGGAAGCACCGCCCACTGGCAACGACAAAACTTCAATAGTTTTTACAGTAAAGCACAAGCCAGGAGCACTTTACGATGCGTTGAGAGAGCTTGCGGACAGGAAAATTAATCTAACCAAGATTGAATCCAGACCAACCCGGCAGAAACCCTGGGAATATAATTTTTATGTGGATTTTGAGGGAAACCGGCGTGACAGCCACATCCAGGAAGCTTTAAAAAAGCTGGAAGAAGCGACTGTATTTGTAAAGATTCTGGGCTCATACCCTAAAATGAGATAGATCTGGCAATATTTTTAGATTGGGTTGACCTATGAAAATAGCGATAGTTGGTGCTTCCGGAAAAATGGGCAAATGGTTTGCAGACCTGCTGTTGAAAGAAGGTTTTAAATTGATATTAACCGATAAAAATCCTGCAGGACTGGAACAATTCAAACAGAAACAGGGCGTTCAGGTCTTAGCGGATAACACCGAAGCGGTTGCCCTGGCAGATGCTGTTCTGGTTTCGGTTCCTATAGATAATTTTGAAAATGCCATTAAGGAAATCAGCAGCGGGGTAAAAGCAGGTCAGAAAATATTTGACATAACATCAGTAAAAGAAAAACCGGTGGAGATAATGCACCGGTATTTAAAGGACGCAGTTGTGCTGGGAACTCACCCAGTATTTGGTCCGGGTGCCAGGGATCTGAACAGCCAGAATTTCGTACTGACACCTGACGGCTCTCAGGAAGCAGAACTGGCGGAAAAAACCAGGCAATTTCTGGAAGCAAGGGGAGCCCGTGTTACCATTATGAGTCCTGCTGAACACGATCAGGCTATGGCTGTGGTACTGGGACTGGCACATTTCATAGCGATCGTTTCTGCTGACACTCTAGCTTCGTTAAATAAAATCTCCCGTTTTAAAAGCGTGGCTGGCACCACTTACCGGGTATTAACTGCCCTGGTGGAAAGTGTGATCTCAGAGGATCCGGAGCTATATGCCGCTATTCAAATGAATCTGCCTCACGTGGCAGAGCTTGAAAGCTTTTTCCAGAGTATGGCTGCCAAATGGGCTGGGTATATCCGTCACAGGAACCGTGCCGGGTTCACACAAGAGATGGTGGCTTTAAAGGAAAAATTTGCTGCGAGCAGCAGCGATTTCGGAAAAGCCTACGAAAACATGTACAGAATAATTGAATGGCTCTAAATCAAAAAGCCGACCGATCTACCAGATCGGTCGGCTTATTAAATCCGCACTGAGGGTTTATCTTAATCCTGTTCAGACATCAGGTCAGAAATCCTTTAGCAACCAGTAATTCGGCAGTCAGGATGGAGCCACCCGCTGCTCCTCTAACCGTGTTATGGTGCAGACCGACAAACCGATAATCAAACACGTTACATTTTCTCAACCTGCCAACGGTTACCGTCATCCCGTTTCCGGTATCACGGTCTTTTTGCGGCTGCGGTCGGTCCACCTCTTCCCTGTAAACCATGGGTGGAATGGGAGCGGATGGGAGCTTGAGCTCCTGGGGCAGTGCAGTGAAGGATCGCCAGATGTGGATGATTTCGGGTATATCAGGTTTTTTCCCCGCGAAATGGATGGAACAGCAGGCAGTGTGTCCGTCTACAACGGGTACGCGGTTGCAATGAGCAGAGATCTTCAGGTTTTCATCGGGAACGATTTGGTTATTTTTGATACTGCCCAGAATCTTTCGTGGTTCAATCTCGGATTTTTCTTCTTCTCCGGGGATATAGGGAATCAGATTGTCAATCAAATCGATCGAAGCCGGTCCCGGATAACCTGCCCCGGATACTGCCTGCAGGGTAGTCACGATCATCTGGTCGATTGGATATCCCGCTTTGATCAGGGCATAAATGGGCAGCATATAGCTCTGGATGCTGCAGTTCGGCTTGACCACCAGAAAACCCTTATCCCAGCCGTGATTTTTTTGTTGCAGAGGGATGACATTCAGATGTTCATGATTTATCTCCGGTAACATCACGGGCACATCACCGGTATTGCGATGCGCAGAGTTGTTAGAAACGACTGCAAAACCCTGTCTGGCATATTCAGCTTCAATGGCGAGAATTGACTGCTTGTCCATTTCAACCGCTGAAAAGATTAGCCGGCATTTGCCCCGTGCTTTTTCAACCAGACTGGCATCTTCCACAATCAAATCTCTCACCTGTGCGGGTATTTCTTCCCGCATGTGCCACCTGCCTGCCACGGCTTCCCTGTATTTTTTCCCTGCCGAATTAGGCGAGGCGGCAAGATAAGTGACTTCAAACCAGGGATGGTTATTTAAAAGACGCAGAAAATTTTGTCCTACCATACCGGTAGCGCCGATTACACCAACTTGAATTCTATTGTTCACCAAAATCTCCTCTGTGAAAAATCTGTATAACTGCTGGGAAAATTATAACAGATTTTACTCCTGTGTTGCATCGAGAGGTGATAGGGGAAATGGCAGATTAAGGTAAGACAGAAATCATCTCCGAGGCTGTTTTAACCCTTAGGTAATAAATCGAGAATTTCAGATAATGAATTAACTTCAAAATCAGGTTTTACGGGTGCAGTCCATGTTTCATTTCTGTGATTGAGCCAGCAGGTCATCATGCCAAGCTGGGTTGGACAGATGATGTCCTGTTTTGAATCGCCAATGTGCAAAATACGCTGCGGTTCAATTTGATAGTGACCAATGACATGCTTGAAAAAAGCCTGGTTTAATTTATAGGAGCGGAGTATTTCTGAGATAAAAATATGGTCGAACAGAAACAGGTCATCTATTCCGGAAATCATTTCAATATCACAATCACTTGCCAGACAGATCGGCAACCTGTATCCCACACTATCGAGAAATTCCTGCGTGTCCGCAAATGGATGGTATTTCTTATGATTGGTATTTCTTATGATTTTGTATCAGGACTTCGGCAGCTCTTTCCGGATCAAAGTCCAGATTTATTTCCTTAAAAACCATGGCATAAGTTTCCTGAAAAATTACCCTGCAGTTCTTAAATCGTTTCAGGTCTGTGGCTGCCTCATCGAATTTGTCCATCAGTATTTCAGTAGCCCTGTCCCAGTATTGTTTCGCCAGCCGGCTATCATATTTTTCTCTCAAAAATGTCCGCCAAACTGACTCGATCATCTGGTCAACATCCACCAGGGTGCGGAAAAGGTCTATGCTGATGATTCTTATTTGATTTAATTTGTAGAAAGAAGCCATTTTTCGATTTAATTTGCGAACAGGAATAATATAACATAAGGAAATGCTAAAAGTTAAGATATCCAGTACGAAAATACTGAACGTTTACGTTTGCCAGAAAATAACCGCGTTTTCAGGCGGAACGGACAGCGGCTTCAAGCTCTTCCATGGTGAAGAGAGCAATCAGGTTCAGGTTTTCTTTCTGGAGGTTTGCTTGGCTATCTTTGCCCCGCAGAATCACGCACATTACGTCTTCCACAATTGCACCAATTTTTCTCAGGTCGCCGGCACTTAAGATAATCTGTCCACCGGTTGTGACCACATCCTCTATGATGCAAATCTTTTTGTTGCTGACATCGACGCCCTCGGCAAATTTGCAGGTACCATATTCTTTTGCTTTCTTTCTGACAAATACTGCTGGCAGTCCAGTTTTGAGGGATAGCGCCGTAGCAATCGGTATGCCGCCCATTTCGAGACCTGCCAGCACCTGGGTACCGGCAGGTATCAACAGAGACATCTCATCAGCGATTGCGGATAACAGGTCTGGGTCTGATTCAAAAAGATATTTATCAAAATATTGATTTGACACCTGACCGGAACGCAGTTTAAATGTACCGGTGAGATGGGATACCCGGTAAATTGTGCGTGCCAGTTCTCTCTTTTCCATATCACTTAACTCCACCGTTAAAATAAGCCTGCTAATGATTAATCTTTTAACCGCAGGGAGGAGATAGTAAACAGTTTTGCTCAATTAACTGATCTATTTGGTGGTACAATTCATCCAGGGAGCCATCGTTTGAGATTGAGAAGTCTGCCTCATTGATGGCTTCGTTGATTTTAAATAATTCCTCAGTGACCTGATCCTCTCGTATAAATTCAGTGTAATCCACCTCATCTCTTTTGCTGGCACGTTTTTTGATCCTTTCATATCTCAAACGTGGATCAGAGACGGAAACGTGTATAAGAACAAAATCCGTGCCAAATTCCTGTTTTAAAATGGCAATATCCTCTGGCGAACGAATGCCGCTGATACCAGCCGATTCCCAGTGATTTTGCCGGATGGTATCAGCGATTGCGCGAAGAAAATAACCTTCGCCGAAACGCTGAAAGTATTCTCTGGTGATGCTATCCAGATTTTCCCTAGTGGATTCAATGCCTCTCCGGGCGGCGATTTCCCTCACCAGATCCCCTGCCGAGAGCAGAGGAACCCTGTATTTACGGTTGAGGTATTTGACCACTTCATCTTTACCAGAGCCGTTTAACCCGATTACGCCAATAACTTTCATACAGCAGGTGCTCCAGAGAGGTCTTTTACTAGAAAACCTTCAGTCTTTACCTAAATATTATACCGCAGGCGTAAAGGCTGAGTACTCCCACTATCAATATAACAGGAGTGACCACGATGCCGAGTTTTAGATAATCCAGAGGGCGTATTTCCAGCCCCCTCTGCCTTAGCAATACCAGCCAGAGCATAGATGAAAGAGAGCCCAGGATGGTGATGTTGGGACCGATGTCTGCTCCGATGATCGTGCCGTATACCAGGATTTTATCCAGTTCGGAACCTGCAGCCAGTCCATTAAGACTGCTTAAGGATATCATCATCATTGACCAGTTATTCACCAGATTAGAACCAAGAGCCGTACCGATCGTTAGTGAACCAAGCGCAGCCAGAGTTCCGTGGGAAGCCAGTTCTGAAAGTCCGTCAGCAAGTGCACGGGTAACTCCTGCATTTTCCAGACCTTTAATCAGCAGCGTTAGAGCAAAAATAAAAAGGAAAAGATACCAGGAAATTCCTGAAGTAACCGTGCTGATTTTTAGCCTGCGGAAACCAAAGCCACAGGCGAGTAAAAAAATGGCGCCACCCATGGCAGGGTAAGCCAGCGACAAACCATAAATAGATACCATTATATAACCCAGTGCGGTGATTGCCAGCCCGGCGCTGATTGACAGGAAAAATTTGTCAACCTTCACCGGCTCGTTTTGAATTGTTTCTTTTGAAACTGAACTGATCAATCTGCGAAAGATCAGATAGAACAAGCCAATATTTACGCTGATTGTCAATAAGGACGGGATAAACAGATATTTGAGATATTCTCCAAGTGTAATATTGAATTGTTCGACGGCAAGAAGGTTTACCGGGTTCGATACCGGTAGTAGTACCGAAGCTGTATTGGCAATAAAGGCACAGGCAAATACATAC
>Ga0123519_10005127_pt1 | contig 21037 bp, 16 predicted proteins | sample YelNatPaOPRAMG02_FD_87396 | JGI IMG/M metagenome (GOLD analysis project Ga0123519, IMG submission 87396) | Hot spring microbial communities from Yellowstone National Park - Yellowstone National Park OP-RAMG-02 (version 2) | ecosystem: Environmental > Aquatic > Thermal springs > Hot (42-90C) ...
ACAGGCCAAAACGGAGGAAAGCCATGCCAGTCAACCGCCATGTGGACGATTTTATGAGACGATTCAGGCACGAAGGTCTCACCTTTGACGATGTGACCCTCGTGACGCGCTACGCCGACTTCCTCCCTGCCGAGACCGACATATCCACCAGACTCACTACCAGAATAACGCTGCGCATACCGTTTGTGAGCGCCGCGATGGACACGGTCACGGAAAAGGAAATGGCAATAGCAATGGCCCTCATAGGCGGCATCGGCATCATACACAAGAATCTGCCGGCCGAAACCCAGGCCAAGCACGTGGGAGCCGTAAAGCATCATCTTCACGGCCTGATCCTTGACCCCATAGTATTCAACGTAAACGACACCCTCGAGACGGTTCGGAAGAAGAAGGAGCAGAAAGGCTACGCATTCAGCGGTTTTCCCATTGTTGACGATAACGGACTGCTGGCCGGCATTCTCACCGCCACCGACATCAAATATGCGCCGAGCGCAGACGCTCCGGTGCGCAGCGTGATGACTCGCGATGTCGTAACCGCCCCGCCGGGCACCACCCTGCGTCAGGCGTATGACATGATGAGAAAGCACAAGATAGGGAAACTGCCCCTTGTCAGGAAAGGGAAACTGGTTGGCCTCTACAGCTTCACCGATGTCAAGGACCTGGTTGAGAACGTAAAACCCCTGTACAACAGGGATTCCAAATTCCGGCTTCGCGTGGGCGCGGCTGTCGGGACGAACGACGAAGAACGCGTCGAACAGCTTGCCGAAGAGGAGGTTGACGTCATAGTGGTTGACAGCGCGCACGGGCATTCGAAGGGCGTCATCTCCATGATAAGGTGGATCCGCTCTCACTATCCGGAAATTGACGTCATCGGCGGCAACGTCGCCACCGGCGAGGGGGCCCTGGCGCTCAGGAGAGCGGGCGCCAACGCGGTTAAGGTGGGCATCGGGCCGGGGTCCATTTGCACCACAAGAGTCGTATGCGGCGTGGGAATTCCGCAGCTCACCGCAGTTTATGAAGCCGCAAGGGCGCTGAAGGGTTCAGTGCCCGTGATTGCGGACGGCGGCATCCGGCATTCGGGCGATGTTCCAAAGGCAATAGCCGCCGGCGCGGATTCAGTGATGCTCGGAGCGGTGCTCGCCGGGACAGAGGAAAGTCCGGGCGAGAAAATCATCCATGAAGGACGCCAGTATGTGATGTACCGCGGAATGGGCAGCCTTGCCGCCATGAAGGAGGCAATCGGCAGCAGGGAGCGATACGGACAGGATCTTGCCAAACTCGACGAACTCGTCCCCCAGGGCGTGGAAGGCATAGTTCCCTACGCCGGGACAGTCGAAAAGGTCATGACGCAGTACGCAGGCGGACTCCGGTCATCGCTCGGTTACTGCGGATGCAGGAACATAAGCGAACTTCAGAAGAACGCCAGGTTCTTCAGGGTCAGTCTGGCTGGAGTCACCGAGGCGCATCCCCACGACGTGAAGATCATGAAGGAAGCGCCCAACTACAGACGGTAGGGGCAAGCCCGGCAGGTTGTGCAAGCGGGACACTTCTCAAACGCAACAAACGGCGCAAGACGCCATCCTACTTGCAGAAATGAATCAGAGGGCTCCGAAAATCGAACCCCATGTCCGGGTCCAGCACCGTGAACCCGCAGGCGCGCAACATTTCGCACGTACGAGCTGTTCCGGCGTTGTACCAGCGACCCGGCCTCGGTATGTCGTCCTCTGTTGCGCTGAGCGGAGCCAGCCTGTATCTGCGGTTGTTCCATGCGACGATCCCGCTTACGATCAACCGGTGCAGACCCCGGAGTAGAAACAAGTCTCTGCGCGGGAACAGGGCGTTCAGGACGCACAGTTGCGCCTGACGCCTGAGGAAGGCATTGTACTTCCCGCAGTCGGCGACCATCCATATGGCATGAGCCCCTTTCCTCATCCGCGGAAACAGGTTTTCAGCATACTCGGAAATTCCTGCAAAGGACACATGACACAGGGCATCGTACGAGAACACAAAATCAATGGAATCCAGAGGAATTTCGCGCAGAGAAAAATCCTGCACCTGAATGTAAACCACGTGGCTGTGGCGTCCGACATATTCATGGAAACGGTTGTGTTCGGCGCTGAGAGCGTCGAGACAATACAATTCCCTGGCGTGCAGCATCAGCTTCGTCCATGCCCCCCGTCCGCAACCAATCTCCAGTACGACAGTCGAGGGGTTCACATACGGCTTGCAACACCCCAGATATACAGCATGAGAGACGCCGAGAAATGATGTGACGCCCCACAATCCGAATGCGGGGTCCGATGGATCGCCCTCAAAAAAGCCGCCCGGCCAAAGGCCCTGAAACGAAGCCAGCTCGGCCTGCGATGCTTCCCGCGATCTCATGGCTCCAGCTCCAATCCCGCTCTGAGGACCTGCTCCGATCAGAACAACGGTCGGCCTTCCGGCGTTTATCTGCCTGCCTCCGGCTTCTTAAGGAGCGCTCGGCGTTGATCAGAGACTGAGAAACACCATCTGATCCGTCATCCGATATTTCCAGTCTCAGTAATCCGCTAGAAGGCCCCGAAGAAAATGCTGGTGAAGGTCACTATCGGCGCGGTTTCGCGATAATCGTCTATTGTGGCCCTCACTTCGTTGACAGCCTTCTTCACGTCTTCGTAAAGACCGTCGTCCTTCAGCAGCTTGCCCACAGTGCCTTTCCCCTCTTCGACTTCGGAGGCTATTTTCCTGAGGGACGAAGCGGCGGAGGCAATGTCGTTGTACAGCGCGTCGTCGGGGGAGAGCAACCGGCCGAGCGTGCCCTCGCCTCGATTCGCTCTCTCCGAGATTTCCCGCAGGTTGGTCGCCGCAGCCACAGCATTGGAATAAAGCGTGTCGTCGGCAGACAGCAGTTTTCCGAGTGTCCCCTGCCCGCTGTTTGCGCGCGCCACAATCTCCCGAACCTGCGCCGCGATATCCTGAACGTTGCTCACGACTCCTCCTGTTGTGAGCGCCCTTCTCACCGTGTTTACCACTTCGGCGGCGTCAGCCATCAAGTCATACGGTCGCTCGCCGCGGAAGATGCTGTCCATGGGTATTTTCCCGCCGGAGGGCGGACCCTCCTCAATCTGCAGATACCGTCCACCGAGAATCGAGGTGGATACTATGGTCATGCGGTATCCCTCATGGATTTCAAGGGGCTGCTCAAGACTCGCCAGGACATGCACGCCGTCTTCCCTGAGATCCAGCCTCTTCACCTTGCCTATCACCATTCCCCGGATGACGACATTGTCTCCATCGCGCAGCCCCATGACATCGTCGAACACAACTTCAATCATGTGTTTCTGGCCGAACAGCTTCTCGCGGGAGAGAATTATGGTGAAGTAGGCGAGCCCCAGGAACACCATCACCACAAAAGCTCCCACCACAACCTCCATACGCAACTCGTTGCTGAAGGGAGTCCTTCTCATTGCTCCTTCCTTTCCCACGGGCCGCGCCGCGAAATATACTGCGACTCCAGAAAGGCCGCCACTTCCGGCACGGTGGACTTGACGAAATCCTCCGGCGTTGCCAATTCAACGATCCTGCCGCCGTGAAGCATTGCGATGCGGGTTCCGATCGCCAGAGCGCTGTGCAGGTCGTGAGTCACCACGACGCTCGTCACGCCCAGACTGCGCCGGAGATTGTCTATTAAAGCGTCAATTGTCCGCGATGTCACCGGGTCAAGCCCTGAGGTCGGTTCGTCGTAAAGCACTATTTCGGGATTATGAACGATGGCTCTCGCGAGTCCCGCGCGTTTGCGCATGCCGCCGGATATGTCGGAGGGGTACTTTTCGGCGTCGTTTTCTAGGCCGACAAGACGCAGGGTCTCGAAAACGCGCTGCCTGATCTGATCTTCGGTCATTTCCGTCTTTTCCCGGAGGGGAAGCGCCACATTCTCGAACACATTCAGCCACGCCAGGAGGGCGCCGCCCTGAAAAAGATATCCGAATCTGCTCCTGATGCGGGCCAGCGCGGCGCCCCGGGCCTCGCTCACGCACGCTCCCCCCACCATAACCCGCCCCCGGTCAGGCGTCAGCAGCCTCACCATATGCTTGAGAGTTACACTCTTACCTACGCCGGAGGGGCCTACGATCACGAAGGTTTCGCCTTTCTCTATTCCAAGGTCGAGGCGGTCGAGCACCACCTTCCCGCCGAGAACCTTGGACACGTTCTGGAACTCGATGATCATACGTAGAAAAGCCGCGTCACGAAATAGCCAACGATGAGCATGAGCAGGAACGAGGTAATCACGGAACGCCTCGTCGCCATTCCCACTCCGACAGCTCCGTGCGTGGTCGCAAACCCCTCATGGCATGCCACGGTGGTTATGATCATTCCGAAAAGCAGCGCCTTCAAGAGCCCGACATAAAGGTCCTTGTTTTCTGCAAAACGGGTTGCATTTTCGATGTAGGCTGTCCAGGACACGCCCAACTGAGTGGCGCCGACAAGCCCTCCGCCCAGCACGCCCATGATGCAGGTGTAAAACGACAACACCGGCGTCATGACCATCATCGCCACCAGCCTGGGCATGACAAGAAATCGCACCGGATCTATTGACATTATTTCCAGCGCCGCAATCTCCTCCGAGATTGTCATCGTCCCGAGTTGCGCCGCCATGGCGGACCCCACGCAGGCCGCCAGTATCAGGCCGGTCATGAAAGGCCCCATCTCCCGCAGCATGGAAACCATGACCGCGGTGCCTATGTGCACCTCCTGGTTGAAACGACGGAGCTCGATGCCGGTCTGCAGCGCAAGTATCATGCCGGTGAACACCGCAACGATGGTTATCACCCCCAGACTCCTGATGCCCGCGGTGAACATCTGAAGCACTATTTCGGCCCTGGCGCGACGTCTGACAATATGCCTGACCGCCCACAGAGCCTGAACGAGAAGGAGCACCGCCCGCCCTACCTCGCGGCAGAACATGAGCAATTCCCGGCCTATCTCGCCGAATTTGTTGACCGGCGGCGCAAAATTTTCCGGTTCACGCGTGATCATTCTCTGTCCGATCCAAGCCTGATAAAATACATTATCCGCCAGTTGCTGCGCAAACCTTCCCGTCTGCGGCCGACAAGTCCCAGCAGCAGGTTCCATTCATGGATATCGTCAGGCAGATTTTTTTCCATCGAGAAAAGAGGGAAAAGCGATACGCTGAAGCCCCCGCGCTCGTCCCATCTGCGCCGGTAAAGTCCCCACAGGAGGTCCTCTCCGCCTTCGCCGCGCCGCCCCTCCCGCTGGTACAGGGTCCAGAAGGGGGCCCAGTTGCGCTCAACAGGCGAAAGCTGTTTGCCCGGCCACAGGTCCGGAACGCGCAAACACGTTGTGTCTTCCTCGCGCCTGTACGAGAAAAGCGGCCAGAGCTTGGCGTATCTTCCGGCCGCTTCGCCGCCGGATGGAGCACCGCCGCGCGAATCCTCTCTCGTCTCATGGAACCAAAGCGGAAACAAAACCGTCCTTTCGATTCGCTCATCGCCCCTGTCCAGCCTGAGCCGGGACCCTATCGGCCACAGCAGAAACGAGAAACTCGCATCGGGCAGCTTCTTCACGCCCCACAGGGGCCACAGATATGTTTTCGACTCATCCTTTGCCCGAACATACTGGAAAAACGGCCAGGGGCAATTCATGGAGCGATAGCCCCTGTCGTTGGAGGACCACCTGAACAGTGGCGGCAGGATCATCCATGTCTCCTGGTCGGTGAGCCCGACATGGCCGAAAAGCGGGAAAAATATGAAACCGCTTCCTGTCGGCCCGCGCTCCCCCTCGTAACGGCACCACGTCCATACCGGCCACAGCGCGAATCCCTTCCTCCACTCTCCCTCCCTTTCCGAGAGCCCGTAGAACGGGAAAAAACGGAAGCGCCAAACTCCCTCCCCTTCGGTCCACGATATGAAAGGCCAGAGGATGTCCCTTGTGCGCAGGTCATTGATCCTGGTGTCCAGATAAAGCGGAAACGCCGCGAAGACAATCCTGTCGAAGCCGAGGAACTCATGGACCTCGCCGCCCAGAGGGAAAACGCCGAAGTACTTCTTCCCCTCAGCGTCTCTACCCCATGCGGCCAGCGGAAACACCACAACCCTGTAGCGTCCCGTTGGATTCGGCTCCCCGAAATCGTGGCCGAAAACCGAAAGCACCCTCCAGTACCGATCCGAACCGAGCGACTTGTCCATGCCCAGCGGCCAGAGATATTCATCCAGAGCCCTGTCCCTCTCCGGGTCGGTCGTTCTGCAGTAAAACGGCCTGACCGCCAGCAGGCTCATGCCATTTGTCGCGGAAGAAAACTCCCCTATGGGGCCGGCGACGCGCCTTCTGAACGAACCATCCAGATCCCTCTCGCTCCACGCTATTGGCGCGGCGTGACGGAGGCTCGAGCAGGACGTCTGGAGAATAACAATCGCGCCAGCAAGCACGGCCGCAAGTCTAGATGTTTGACGCCGCATGTTCATCAATCATCTTCCCGCGTCCGAATATGGTGGCGATCAACGCCGCTCGTATCCACATTCCATTCCTCATCTGCCGCCAGTAAACGGCACGCGGATCGTGATCAACCGCAGGGTCTATCTCCGTGCGCCTCGGAAAAGGATGCATAAGGACAGCCTTCTGCTTCAGCCGCTTGAGGTCCTCGACCCCGAAGGAATACCTGCCCCTGTCGAACTGGCCGGACGCTCTGCCTTCGCTCTTGTCCCATTCGTCCTGAACCCTCGTCATGTAGATCGCGTCGGCCTCCGGAATCAGCGAATGAAAATCAGAGCTCAACTCGTATCTGGCTCCTGCCCGTTCCAGCGCCTCGAGAATATCGCTGCCTATCTGATAGCCCGGCGGGGCAATAAAATACTGTTTAACGTCCCTGTAGTTCAGCAGCAAAAGCGACAGCGACCTGACGGTCCTGCCGCGGGCAAGATCTCCGACGAACATGATGGTCTTGCCATCTATTCCGCCGGTATTCTCGAAGCTCCTCTGCAGGGTATATATGTCCAGAAGCGCCTGGGTCGGATGCTGATCCTTCCCCGATCCGGCATTGATGATCGGAACCGGCCGCTCGGTGTTCGACAGCACCCATGCCATGCGCTCCGCGAGCCCGCCGATCTCGGATCTCATGACAATCAGATCGAAATACGAGCTGAAGGTCCGAACCGAATCCTCGCGAGACTCCCCTTTGAATTCGCTGGATGTTGACGTGTCGCGCACTTCGCCGGTGGTCATGCCGAGTATCTGGCAGGCGGCGCAGAACGAGAGAAAAGTGCGTGTGCTGGGCTGCGAGAAATAAAGCATCGCCCTCTTGTCGGAAAGCGTTTCTCTGAGAAAACTCATGCCTTCCCTGGACTTGGCCATAAAACGTATCCGCGTGGCCAGCCTGCCGAGAGATTCAAGATCGTCCCGCCCGAATTGCTGCGCGAAAAGCACGTGGAAGATGCGTCCGTCGCGCTTCAGATAATCGCGCTTTTCGGCCTGCGACAGCTTCAGATACTCTTCCAGCCGGATCTCCGTGAGGGCGGGCATGGGACACGCTCCTTCCTAAGGAATGGTGGCAACCATCAGCGCCTTCATGGTGTGCACCCGGTTTTCGGCTTCGTCAAACACTTTGGAGAAGGGCGCCTGAAAAACGTCGTCGGCCACCTCCATCGCGCCGATTTTTCTCGTGACTTCGGTCTGATTATCGTGAAACGCAGGCAGACAGTGCAGGAATATGACCTTGCCGCTCTCCACATTTCCAGTCTTTCTGACCAGATCCATCGTCACCTGATACGGAGCAAGCTGCCTGCGCCGTTCCGTCATCTTATTCTCCTCGCCCATTGAAACCCACACATCAGTGTAAACGACATTCGCGCCCCGGACAGCCTCTTCAGGATCGTGCAGCACTGCAACCGAGCCGCCCGACATACGCGCGCTTTCCTCTGCCGCCCCGAGCTTGCCGGAGGAAGGCGAAAGCTCGGGAGGAGCGCAGTTGACAAAATTCATGCCGCACTTCGCGCACCCGACCATCAGGGATGTCGCAACATTGTTGCGCCCGTCCCCGATGAACACGACTTTCAGCCCCTTCAGCCGGCCGAAGTTTTCCCTGATGGTCATCAGATCGGCAAGAGCCTGGGTGGGATGGCACTCATCCGTGAGGCCGTTCCACACAGGCACGCCGGCGTGCGTTGCCATGAGTTCGACCGTCTTCTGCTCATAACCGCGAAACAGCATGCCGTCGAACATGCGGCCCAGAACCTTTGCCGTGTCAGCCACGGACTCCTTCTTGCCGAGATGAATTTCGCCGGCGGAAAGATACTCCGCATGACCTCCCTCGTCGGCGGCCGCAACCGCCACCGCGCACCGGGTCCGCGTGGATGCCTTCTCGAAAATCATGGCTATGTGCCGCCTGTACAGCAGACGGCCCCGCACGCCCCGGCGCTTCCGCTCCTTCAACCGGTCCGCAAGGTCCAGCAGGTACAGCAACTCGCGCTCCGAAAGATCCCCGAGCCGAAGCAGACTTCTTCCCTTGAGCATGTTGTTAATTTGCATGACGCGCCCTCTGACCGTTCGTCTCTACCGGAACATCATCTTCCTCAATGGTGCATGATTCCGCGAGACGGCGCAAGGACTCGTTTCAGTCCGAATTCTGCGATTGGCCCGATGGTGGCCGATGTGGAGCGCTCCGGCGCGACGTCCGCGAGCGGCGGCCGCGCGTGAACACGGTCGCGCCGAGGGGCACCCCAAGCATGGAAGCCACAACATCGCACTTGGCCTTCAGGAGAAAGTAGAAGTTCTCAGGCCTGTCCTCGCAGGTCTCGAAATTTCCATGCCCCTTCGCCACCAGAAAATCGGCTTCGGCCACAGCCCTTCTGAACGCGGGAGAGACACGCTCCCAGTTGACGCCTATGTCATCCGACCCTGTCTCAATGATCTCGGTCAGAATGTCCAGGCCAGCGGCCTTGGCGTCTGCGACAGTTGCGTCATTTATGATCGGCCCGGACTTGACCGCAAAAACGACTCTTACTCCCCTGCGGATCAGCTCCTCGACCAACAAACGGTCGAACACGATCTCCCCCGCGTTGTCTCCGATGTACAGACAAGTCCGTCCGGATCTCGCCTCCATCCGAAACTGCCGCAAGGCGCTGATGGTGAGCGGCTCGGCAATTATCCTGCGCACATCCCGGCGCATGTCGAAAGCGTGCCCTATGCCCAGATCAATGATGTTGCCGGCAATCGCCGCCTTCACCGCGGCTTCCAGAGGATCGGACGCCGACAGGACCAGGCGGCGGACAGAGGCCAGCATGGCCAGAGCCGTCCTGTTGGTTTGTTTCTTGATCCGAAGATACGGGTCCCTCTTGCCGGTCACTTCGCCGGCAATCCTGTAAACATCCATCGAGAGCGAGGCAGGAGTCTGCTCCAGCCTCATGCCCGGAAGCAGTGCAGCCACCCTGTTCAATATCTCGCGCCGCTCGGCTGTATTGCGCGTAGCCACCCTGGCCGTATTCAGGGCCTGCTTCAGCATGCAGACCAGGCACTCTTCACTCGCTTTCATCCCGTTTGTTCCGTTTCAGAAACCGACGCTTTCCCCAGCTTCGCGACTCAGCGGCGCACCAACCCGCCTTCCGCCTGAACGCCATGTTTTCCCGACAGGTTGTGCAATATTCCACCGTTTCCCTGAAACAAAGCCGGATCAACGCTCAATCGTCGAGAACTCCCGGCGGCAGGCCGGGCGGGACAGGACGGGGCATGTCAACCGAGCTGCGCAGCCTCACGTGCGCGCCCTTCTCCGACGATTCGTGCAGAGCATGCATGATTTCCAGCACGTGAAAACACAGCCTTCCGCTTGCGCGATGCGGCCGGCCCGGTCTCAAAAGCGACAGCGCCATATCAGCCACCCCCGTACCCCTGTTGATGTCCGCGGTGTGCGTAAGCGGCACGCTTTTCCACTCCGCGTCGCCGGCCTTTCTGATCCTCACCTCGCCTCCGAAACCGTTCGGATCCGGCAACTGCATCGAACCCTCCGTTCCGTAGATTTCCAGACACGGATGATTATGCGCCCACACATCAAAGCTCATCACGACAGTCGCAGTCGCGCCCGAGACAAACTCGATTGCGCCCGTCACATGCGTCGGCGTCTCAACGCGGATCACCTTCCCCCTTTTCTTTTCACTGGTGATCGTCCTTGTCGGAAACGTTATCCCGGCCGACCCGCACACTCTCCTTGCCGGTCCAAGCATGGCGACAAGGGCCGTGAGATAGTACGGCCCCATATCGAAGACCGGCCCGCCTCCCTTCTCGTAGTAAAACTCAGGATCCGGATGCCAGCTTTCATGTCCGTGGCACATCATGAAAGCTGTTGCCGCAACAGGGCGGCCTATCGCCCCGTCGTCCAACAGCTTTCTGCAGGTCTGCAGGCCGCCTCCCATGAACGTGTCCGGAGCCCCTCCGATAAGCAGGCCGCGCGCGTCTGCTTCCGCCAGCAGTTGCCGGGCTTCAGACAGGTCAACGGTCAGCGGTTTCTCGTTATAGACGCACTTGCCGGCACTCACCGCCTTCAGCGCCACCTCGCCGTGCGCCTTTGGGACCGTGAGATTCACCACGATCCGAATGTCCGGATCCTCCAGCAATTCCCTGACGGAAACCGCCCTCACGCCGGGGTTCTCGGCCGCCCTTGCCCTGGCCCTGGATTCGTCAAGATCAGCGCAGGCGGTGACATCGAGGATGTTCCCATAGACCTCCCGCATCATCTTGAAATAAATGCCGCTGATGTTTCCGCATCCGATGACACCAACCTTCACGCGTTCCCGGCTCATGACCGTTCCTCCATTCATCCCTGATTTTGCGTTTGAGAAATGGCCGGCAAATCGAGCGTTGAGAGCGAGACACAGAGGCCATTTCCCGAACCGCGAAGCATTGGCCTCCAGCCCCGCATCTGTTGCCCCGCGAGGCGCCTGCAGCATCTGCACAGAGCCGCGCCAGCAGCATCTGCTGCGCTCGGAGAAATCGCAAAATGCCGATTCATGCAGAAAGAAAGGCCGGAAGCCGCCTGTCCACCCGCCGACTTCCGGCCCTTGTCCGCCTTTTTTACCTGTAGACAGCCTTCATCGCCCTTCCGGCAGCCGCGCTCCTGCAGGCGAGGTCGAGGATGTGAATGGGCCGGCGCGCCCACTCCGCCGTGATCACCAGCGGAACGCCTTCAACCAGATGGTCTGCAATATTCTTGTAAAGCGCAGGACTCTGGCCCGGCGGATTGGGAATCCGGACGGTTGTCGTCCTGGGTCCGTCATGCGTCACGACCTCGACAGCATCCCAGTTGGCCGCCAAGGCTCCCTTTGTGCCTGTCACCTTGAACCAGTCCTTCACGGACCGCGATTCTATCGAACTCATGGTCATGAGAGACCATGCGCCGCTGGAATAACGCACCATCACGAAACCGTCGTCCTCGATGGTGTCGTCCTTCCACTTGCATTCCCTTGCCCATACGCCTTTCCAGAGATAGCCGCTGACCTCGACAATGTCCGAATTGACAATCTGCAGAGTATACTCCAGCAGATGCACGCCCCAGTCATAAAGAATCCCGCCGGATATTGTCTTGCTCGACCGCCACCAATCGCCCGGCTTGCCCCATCCGCCCATCCGCGTCTCCACTCTGACGACCTCGCCGATTACGCCGGATCGCACCTGCTCCATCACACCCAGGATGATTCCGTCCCAGTGCCGGTTGTGATAGGTTGAGAGCATCAGGCCGCGTTTTTTGGCCTCCGCGATCATGCTGTCGCATTCCTTTGTCGTAATGGCCATGGGCTTTTCGCACACCACATGCCGGCCAGCCCTGAGGCACTGGATGGCCAGCTTCGCGTGCGTATTGTGGGGCGTGATAATGGCCAGGAGGTTTACGTCCGACTTGCGAAGCATCTCTTCCACGGACGAATATGTCCCTATTCCGGGAAAATCCTGTGCGGCCGCCTCCAGGCGCTTCGGATCAATCTCAGCCACCGCAACAGGCGTCATGCCCGCCTGCTTCATTTCGTTCAGGTGATGCCTGCCCATATTGAACGCACCGCCGTAACCTATCACGCCAACCTTGATATCGGATGCAGATTTGAACCTTTTCATGACTCCTCCAGTTGTCAGCCCAGGAACCTCCGGTCTCAGGATTTCGTTCCCGATGCCCTACTCTTCCCGCGCCGCCCACATCAAACCGCGAATAGTCATTTCCAGAACATGCGGATACTTCTGGAACTCTTCATACCTGTGGCCGAGAGACGAATAGAAGACTCGACCTTTGCCCCATGTCTTGACCCACACAACAGGCATGGTGACCGTCCGGCCCTCGAATTGATACTTGGTCGTGGCCAGAACCTTTATGCCAGGATCCACTCCCATGTAGTACTGCTCAGAGTTGTAAGTAAAGCTCTTGGGGAGGCCCTTCATGATCGGATGCCGCGAATTCTTCACCTCGACAGTGTAATCGCCGACATGCGGATGACCGAGGAACTGTCCCCCGACCAGCCAGTAATACTCCACGCGACCGCGGAAAGCATCCCCCATGCCGCCATGCACACCCCCGATGCCCACCCCGGCCTCATGGACCGCCTGGTGCAAACCGTTCCACTGCTCGTTCGACATTGAGCCCATGGTCCAGATGGGCACTATCAAATGCAGTTTCTTGACCTCCTCGACAGCCTCCAGCGGCTGCAACGATGGTTCGATCCGAACATCCATCCCCTGCTTTCGCAAACCTTCGCCCAGAATCTCGGCTGTCTCCTTCGGAGTGTGGCCGTCCCATCCACCCCACATGATCAGCGCAGATCTGCTCACAAGCGCCCCCTTTCACCTGCTTCGTCAAATTCCTGACAAATGACCGCGAGGCTAGAAACCTCGGCCATCTAATGCAATAAAAATCTGAGCCCGATTTTGCGCCCCAGATCAGGTGTGGCACCATGACGTATCGAAAAAACAGGGTTGAAAGCGCAAGCGCTGAAAAAACGAACAGGGGAAGCGGAGAAGGAGGCTGTTTCTCGAATGCAAAGCCGGCAACAGGTTTTCTATTGTATCTTTCAGGCGGACAGGATAGACTATTGGCCAGTTGGAGCTTCTTTCAGGAGGGACAATCCCATGCACCGGACAATGGTGTATCTTGCGATTCTCTCCGGATGCGCAATCGTTGCAATCGGCCAGGACGACATGACCCCGGCCGGTCCGCCCGGCTCGGCTCAGGCCAGGATGAAGACTCTCAATGAGATCGAGCCGCGCAGCGTTATCTCGTCGCTGCCCACGACGATCACCAACTCAGGCGCCTATGTTGTTATCGCAAACCTGGTGTGCACAAACAATGGACATGGCATCGTGGTTCAGGCCGATGACGTGACCATAGACCTGAACGGTTTCACCCTCTTGGGCAGTCCAGGATCCCAGAGCGGCATCAAGGCCAATGGGGCTCCCAGCCACCTCTTCGTCAGGAACGGTACCATACGGGGGTGGGGTGTCTCCGCTATTGACGCCGCTGAAGGCCGGAACTGTCGTTATGAGGACATTCTGGCTTTCAGCAACGGATTCAACAACACCATGGCGGCCTTTCAGTTCGGGAGCAATACCGTGGCCGCCCGATGTGTTGCATTCACCAACAAGAACGCGGGCTTTTCGATCGGCCTGGGCTCCAAGATAGAGAATTGTGCGGCAATGAACAACGGCGGCATGGGGATGATCGTGTCCCGATGCTGCGTTCTCACAGGCTGCACCTTTTCGGAAAACGCCGTACACGGCCTGTACAGCAAGGAAAGCTGCCTTGTTTCAGACTGTCTCTCGGTCAGCAACAATAACATGGGCTTCTATCTCGATTGGAATTCGTCTGTTTTTCACTGCGCGGCGGCACACAACAATTCTGAAGGTTTCATCGTGGGACGCGCGTCAACGATTTCCGGTTGCTCGGCTTTGCGAAACGGATCTCACGGATTTATCATATATAACGGCTCGGTTATTTCAGAATGCTCCGCATATCAGAACGGAGGATGTGGGATACGCGCGTTTGCTGATGCTTCCGTCCGTTCCTGCGTCGCGTCAGAAAACGCAACCGACGGCATCTCCGCTCAAGGCGGATCGTGCGTGAGCGATTGCATGGTTGCGCTCCACACCAATCTCAATGCATGCGGAATCTATCTGTCTGGCGGCGGCATGGCCTCAAGAAACACGTGCCGCAACAACTTTTATGGAATATACGCTGATTCCCGCGCAACCATTGCCGACAACCATGCGGTGGGCAACACCAACGGCATATACGCCAACACTTCTTCGTTCGTGATCCGGAATCAGGCCTGCGGAAGCGTTGTTACCAACTACTTTCTCGGAGGAACGTGCATGTACGGCCCGATCGTTTCCGGATCCGGCGTGATAACCAACGCCAATCCGTTTGCAAACCTCTCGCTCTGAGCCAGGCGTGACACGCCGGAAACTTCGGATGGTGGCGAGAGTCGGAATCGAACCGACGACACCCACATTTTCAGTGTGGTGCTCTACCAACTGAGCTATCTCGCCCCGATGGCCTGCGAGAACCGCAGCGTCCCCAATGCTAGAATCTCCAGCCGGTTGTTCAACTCTTTTTTTCAGGATTACAGGCCCAGGCATCCTGCGCCGGGAGAGTCTCATCCATATGATCTGCCGTTGAAGCCGCGTTGAACCCGAACACCATGCATTTCCGGCAGGTCATGCAATCCGGCCATTTCTCAAACGCAGAAGCCCGGATAAGCCTTGCCAGACAGATGAGTGTTCTGTTAGGTATTGTTTGCTGTTCTGTCAAACCCCGTAGAGGAGCACGCCGGAAAACCATGAGCGAATCGCCTGTTCCAACGCTTTCATTCGGAAACGTCACCGTAACGCCCCAGCTTCGCGGCCGGTTTCTCAAGAGCATTGGCAAGGTGGAGGCAGGAAAAGTGCGCCTCAGGAATCCGGCAACACGCTGGCTGCCGTGGTTCGACACTTTCGCCGGAGATGTGTTTCGGCAGTTCGCTTTTCTCGGAGTTGAAAGCTCAGGGGATGGAGCGGTTGTCAAGCTTCGCGCCATAAGCGATCCGGACGTGCTGTTCCGCGAACAGAGGGATTCTTCCGGAGATGTCTGCTTCCGCGAGACAGGATGGGACGCCCCGCCTATCGAGGCGGATTTTCTCGTCCGTTTCCGGCCGGCCGCCGCCTCGATTGACGGCCATTCATTCACAGGGTTCACTTACTGGTTTGAATATTCCTCTCCTGACGCGCCGATCCACAGAATTGTTGACCGCCAGACATGGGAGCTCGGCGGCCGCCTCAGAGACAATACACTCTGCCTCCGGAACTGGCTGACTCCGCCCAGGGTCAGGCTTTCGCGTGACACCGCCTATTCAACGGTCGGGCTCGACAAATGGGCAAAGCTGCTGCCTGGAAACCTCTGGGCGCGCTGGTCGCTCCTGCCGTCTTTCGACATGCAGTACGGACCTGCCGGCATCCTCCTTGGGTGGTTCGACCGCGTATCGCTGATTCGCACTGTCGTCGAAACCGCTGCCGGTGAGGACGCACTGCGGGTCCTCGACATGCACCTCTTCGAACAGTCCACAAATGCGGCCACAAATCCCAAAACCATCCTCTGGTGTCCGGATGTCATTGACGATACCGACGCTCTGAATCTCTGGACCCGCGTGCTCGACCAGGAGCATGAGAAATCAAGGCGCCAGTTCGCTCTGGAGCCTGAAGGACCGCCCGCAATAGTGTTCTCGCACAATGTCTGGACGAACATGCGCTTCGATTCCACCTATGAACATGTGATTGACGTGGCTTGTGAGTTCGGCGCTGACTATGTTTTCATTGATCCGGTATGGGAGCACCAGGAAGCGCTGAAGGAGGAACTGGACGCAGCCATCCCGTCCGACCTGCAAAAGGACACCATTCTGGCCAAGTTCTGGCACCAGAACATGTGCGTGACGCTCGACTTCGCCGTGGCCGAAATACTGGGAGGCGAACAGGGACTCAAGGCCCTCTGCGAGAGGGCGGCAGCAAAGGGCGTTAAAATAATCTCATGGATGGCGACCCACTGCTCCCCGAACTCTGCGCTCCAGACGAACAAGGAGCTGGGCCGCGGGCAGGCCGGCATTTTCGCTGCAAGAGAATCCGGACGCCATCCTGACACCGGTTATCCGGCAAGCTGCTGGACTTTGAATCTCAACACGCCGGTGGCCGATTACATCCGCGAACGCATCCTTGGGGTGTGCAAACGCACCGGACTGGCGGGTTTTCTTTGGGATTCGCTGAGCAATCTCGGGTGGTGGCAGATTGATTATTCGCAGAATACAATGAGACCCCAATTCGACCGTCTCATGGAGCTTTTCTCGGCGCTTTGCCGGAACGGCCTGTACATCCAGCCCGAAGCGATCGCCACCTTCTCCAATCACTCCTGTTGCGGACTCCATGGCGGCAACATTTATGCCGGCGACCTCCTCGGCTTCTCATACAACACTTCCATTGCATTCCAATCCAGCGAAGTCATTCCCGATACGCCGGACGGAGACCTTCGCGACTATGACGAACGCCTGATCACGGGAAGAGAACCGATAGACATGCTGTTCCGGGCCATAGCCCACAGGCGCGTGCCCACTTTCTCCTTCCATCTGACGCCGCGAGACCGGTGGCATCAGGGCCGGGTTCGCGAAATAAAGGATATTCTTCGGACTTACAGGAAACTGCGGGACTCCATGACCACCCGCACGGTCCTGAAGGACGACAGGGGCGTGTTGTGGACCGGCAGCAGGGATGGGCGACGCATTGTTTTCGCGTTCAAGGACCAGCCCCCGCCGTTCGAGGGGTCGTGGCGCGATGCCCTTGCCGACTCGCCCGCAACTGACGGATTCAAGGCTCTGCGCGTCTATGTGCAGGATGCCTGATCCCCGAGGCAGGGGGCCTCATCTCCCTGCGGCTTCCATGTGTTTTCACCCCGGCTTTCCGGATCGGCGGGATCCAGGTTGTGGGCGACACTGCCATTTCTGAAACACAAAAATCCGGGTTGATTTGACGGCCGAATGGGTTACAGTTGCCCCGTTTTCAGCTGGCAATGCTGCTCTCGGCAACGAAACACACGCCATGTCGCCCGAAATTCAGACACTTTCCGATCAGACGGAAGCGGAAGCCTCGCTGAAGCGGCCGGGCCTGCTTTCCGCCGCGCTCGCCCTCGGAGCGCTTGGCGTGGTCTTCGGCGATATTGGAACATCGGTCCTCTATGCTTTTCGAGAATGTTTCAACCCGGCTTACGGCCTGCCGATCGATGAGACCAGCGTTCTTGGCATACTTTCGCTCCTTTTCTGGGCGCTGGTGCTGGTGGTCTGCGTGAAGTATCTGGCTGTGGTAACCAGGGCCGACAACGAGGGCGAGGGCGGAATCTTCGCCCTCATGGCGCGGATTCTGGAACATGAAACCGCGGCGCCAGCCGGGTCCAGACGCAGCCGAGTCATCATGCTGGGGCTGATCGGCACAGCGCTGCTGGTCGCCGACGGCATGCTGACGCCTTCGATCTCGGTGTTGAGCGCCATCGAAGGTCTGAATGTCGCTGCGCCGAAACTGGAACAATATGTGATTCCCATTACAATCGGCATACTTGCGGCTCTCTTTTCGGTGCAGAAACACGGGACTTCCGCCATAGGAGGCTGGTTCGGGCCGGTAATGCTTGTGTGGTTCGTCTCAATCGCCGCTCTGGGCGCGCTCTGGATTGTGGAGCGTCCCGCCGTCCTGCTTGCCGTCAATCCCGTATGGGCAGCAAAATTCTTCCTTTCGCATAACATCGCTTCACTGATGGTCCTTGGCGCTGTTGTCCTGGCTGTCACCGGATGCGAGGCGCTATATGCGGATCTCGGCCATTTCGGACGCCGACCGATTGCAGCTTGCTGGTACTGGATGGTCTTTCCCTCGCTGGTTCTCAACTACTTCGGCCAGGGCGCGTTCGTGCTCCAGCGTGGCCAGACGGCAATCGGCAATCCCTTCTTTGAAATGGCTCCGCAGTTTCTCGCGTATCCGCTTGTCGTCCTCTCAGCCGCGGCAACCATCATCGCATCCCAGGCGCTCATTTCAGGCATGTTCTCCCTTGCAAGACAGGCGGTTCAACTGGATTACCTGCCCCGCATCAAAATAGTCTATACCTCCCCCACCATGACCGGCCAGATATTCGTCCCCATTGCCAATATCCTGCTGGCTGTCTCGACAATAGCCCTTGTGATCGGTTTCAGAACATCCTCCGGCATGGCCGCCGCGTACGGGATAGCCGTCATTGGAGCCATGGCCACGACATCACTGCTCATGTTCACTGTCGAGCGCGAGCAGTGGGGATGGAAATTATGGCAGGCCCTTGCCGCTACGGGCTTCTTTATTGCCATCGAAACGGCGTTCTTGGTCGGAAATGCGGCCAAAATTCTGCGCGGCGGATGGTTCCCCCTGGCAGCCGGACTGGGCGTCCTCGCTGTCCTGACAAGCTGGCGCCGCGGCAGCCAGGCCATGACCAGAATCGCCCTCGACAGAGCCCTCCCCATAGAGGAGTTCGTAGCGAACATCGCAAAGGACCCGCCTTCGCGCGTGCGCGGCACCGCAGTATTCATAACCGATTATCCCTTCGTTACTCCGCGCGTCCTTCTTCACCACCTTAAACACAACAGGGTGCTGCACGAACACATCATCCTGCTGGCAGGCGTCACCCGGAACGTCCCGAGCATTCCATCGTCCCGCAGACTTGAAATCACGGACCTCGGGAACGGTTTCGTCCATGTGGTCGTCAACTCCGGTTTCATACAATCGGTCAACATGAAGGAAATCGAAGAACTCATGATGGCGGCAAACATGCAGTACGTCGCCCATGCGAGCTATTTCATAGGCCACATCAGCCTGCGGCTTTCAGGCAAATCCGGCCTTCCGCTCTGGAGTAAGGCCATTTTCGCCTTTCTGCTCCGCAATCAGCGCTCTGCGTACGATTTCTACGGCATCCCCGTCAATCGCGTGGTCGAGTTTGGAGAGCAGACGGAACTGTGAATCCGGAGTCAGCTTCCGCGGGTCCTGTGTTCAGGAGTCCTTTTTCCTGCTCTTCCTGAACTCCTCGGCCTCGCGCATGACGATCTTGAAACATTCGTCGCAGTACGTGTGGCTGATGCTCCCCAGATTCCCGGGTTTTACGTCTATGATCTTCCTGCATCGGCTGCAGGCCACGTACATCATGGCGCCGTCCGGGTCCCTGGATGGCGGTTTATTGGATGACATGTCTCCCATTCAACACCCATCCTTCATCGAACCCTGATCTCACTCACGATTGCCTTAACGCAGGAAAATTATCGTGCCGGACGGCTGCAACTCGTACGCGCCCATGTCCGGCTGCCCAATCGTCCTGGGATTCCCAGCCAGGTCCCTCGCGCCTGCCATCCAGGGCTGCGTTATGCCTCTGTTGACGCACGGTGAAGCCGGAGAAAGCGTGTACAGACCGGCGTCCCGGTTCCGGAAGAGCGGATTGGCGTCAATGTTGCTGACGTTGCCCCCGCCGGCCGGCAAAGGCGTCGTGCACGAAAAGGAAAACGTTCCGGCCGTCTGGGAAAGATTCGAGGGATTTCCCTCGTTGAACATCACAATGGTGTTGAGGATCGTCCCGCCTTCCTGGCGCACGCCACCGCCCGGAGAATTCGTTCCGATGTTGTCCACTATCGTGCAGTTCTCGATTGATCCGCCCGTCATGCGCACACCGTTTCCTCCGAAATTCACGCCGTATCCGCTCACCCGGTTGCCGACGAGCAGACAGTTGCGAACCGTCCCCGCTCCGAGTTGAATGCCGGCGCCCCCTTCCGTATGTCCGGTTATTCGGCTGAGATTCCCGGAGATCGTGCAGCTCTCGACCAGACCTCCCAGCATATAAACCCCGCCGCCATACGCATGATGGGCATACGCCCTGTTCGTCGCTATATCGCAGCAGACCACCCTGCCGGTGGACATCCAGATGCCGCCCCCAAACCCGTTTACCACCACGGATCCATCCGCATAATTCTCGCGAATCACGCAGTTGCTCACCACACCATCGCCTGACATGTACAGGCCGGCGCCCTGAGCCGCCCGATTGTTCACAATCCAGCAGTTTCTGACCATGCCTGAAGCGGTCATCAGGATCCCCCCTCCGAAATCCCCTGACGCGAATCCCTCGGTGATCTTCAGGCCGTCCAGCGCTGCGCCAGGGCCGGCAAGTTGAAAACACCGCGTACCCCAATTGCCGCTCACGGTTGTGAATGCCGGACCGTTCGCGCTTCGCACGATAATCGGCCCGTCGATGAAGACCTGTTCTGTGCCGACATCGAAACGGCCGTCGCCGATCCACACAGTCCTGTGCGCGCCGCCGAGCGAAACGATGCGCTCGGAAACTTCAACCGCTGATCTGATGTCTGACGCCGCCCTGGCCCATGTGTCGTACGGATACACGTTGCCGCCTGTCCTGGACACATATGTGTCGGAATCCGGCAGAACCCAGATGTAGTCGCTCTTCACAACGCCGTCGCTCTCGCCGCCGCTGTTGGTCACGCTCAGCGAAACAGTGAAAAGTCCTATGGAATCATAGATGTTGGTCATGATGCCCAGCCCGTATCCGGATGCTGATCCATTTCCGAAATTCCACTGGTAATAAACCCCGTTGGTGTTGCTCCCTGAAACCGCGGCAGTGAGAACTGCGGTCACGCAGCCTATGCCATACCTCACATCCGTGTTGAAGTTGACCTGCAGAGGCCCGCTGGATGGGCTCAACTCGTAAGCTCCCATGTCCCACGCGGCCTCAGAATCTCCGTCTCCATCCACAGGGCAGGCAATCCCGTCCAAATCCTTTGCCGGCGATCCTGCGGCCATGCCTGCGTCCACGCAGGGGGACCCGGCCCGCAGGTGAAAATTGCCTGCAAAGGCATTCAGGAACGTGGGATCCTCAGCGATGTTGTTGGAGTCCGATCCGCCTGAGACGAGGGGTTCGGCGCAGGAAAACCGGAACACACCTCCCACCTTGGACACATTCACCGGATTGCCGTCATTCAAAGCCACGATGACATTG
>Ga0123519_10005131_pt1 | contig 21028 bp, 23 predicted proteins | sample YelNatPaOPRAMG02_FD_87396 | JGI IMG/M metagenome (GOLD analysis project Ga0123519, IMG submission 87396) | Hot spring microbial communities from Yellowstone National Park - Yellowstone National Park OP-RAMG-02 (version 2) | ecosystem: Environmental > Aquatic > Thermal springs > Hot (42-90C) ...
AACTCCTCAACCATGGCCATTTCTTTCTGCCAAAGACCTTCCGCCGCCTCTAAAACTTCCTCTATCCGGGCTTGGGGAATAATAACTACACCGTTTACATCAGCCATGACGATGTCTCCGGGGTTTACCTGCACGTCCCCCACCCTAATCATTTCGTTAAAGGACTCTTCCATGATGCGCCCCCGGGCCGTAATGGGCACTGTTCCACGGGCATAAACGGGAAAACCGAATTCCCTACAGGCATCGATATCCCTAGCCGCACCGTCCACCACCACACCGGAGACTCCACGCAACTTAGCCGCCATAGAAAGAATCTCACCCCAGCAATTGTTGTTCAAATCCCCCCGATTGTCGATGATAATTACATCTCCCGGAGAAGCACTGGCAATTGCCCTCACGCCTAAATGATACTTTGACGGTACAGCCCCGGCCGCCGTAATTTTAATGGTCACCGCCCGTCCCACAATCTTAGGACAATCAAACATGGGCCGAATCCCGATTACGGCCCCGCGAATACCTACCTTGTCCATGGCATCGGCAATATTAGTCGTTGATAACTTCTCTAAACGCTGGCGATACTTGGCATCAAATTCTTTAGCATCCATAGGTTACCCCTTTCTATTCCTCTATAAGACCATGATTTTTCAAAATCTCTCCAAATCCGTAAATATCAAGGGTCGTCTCCCCCTTTTTTAACCGTTCTTTAATGTCCACCTCTTTCCTTTCACGCGCGAGGGATTTTTCCAAAACCTCCTTCGCCTCTCTCCTACTCACTACAACGACGCCATCGCGATCACCGATAATTAAATCACCCGGATTGATGGTTACATTGTCGAGGTTAATGGGGTGATTGATTAAACCCAAGGCTGTCTTACTCGTACCTTTGATACAGATACCAAGGGAGAAAACGGGGAATCCCATCGCTTGCATCGCCTCGGCATCACGCACCGAGCCGCTTATGACCAGTCCCGCAATACCCCTTACCTGAGCAGCTACAGCCATAATTTCACCCCAAGGCCCGGCCTCAGTAAATCCTTCGGCATCGGCAACGATAACGTCCCCCTTCTGTGCCACGTAAATTGCTTTGTGAAGGATAAGATTATCACCAGGTTTGACTTTCACGGTGACTGCGGGCCCACAGAGCTTCATTTCCGGATAAATGGGTTTTATCCTTGAAGAAAGGGCTCCCTTGCCACCCGATGCCTCGTGAACAGTAGCAGAACTCAAACTCCGAAACTGTTCTACTAAATCGGCAGGAACCCTCTCAATTTCCCTTATCACGTGCGCCATTTTTAACTTTGCTCCTTTCGCAAAAAAGCCTGGGCTGCCTTTCTCAAATGGTTACTTGCCATCTTCCCCGCGGCGGCAGCGTCTCTTTTTCGTAAAAAATCAATGATTCTTTGGTGTTCTTCCAACCAGCGTTCCATCATTATGGGAAAATCGGGGCTTACGTTCTGGAACCAGAATATCTGTTTCCTTAGTTTTTTATAAAGGTCTATGAGCCTTTTGTTTCTACTGCCGCAGATTAGGACTTCGTGAAACTGTCTATTTAGGACCCTGTACTGGGCCACATTTCCCCTCTGCATCTCTTCTCTCATTTCGGCACAAATCTTCTCCAAAGCCTCTATCTCTTCTTCAGTCGCCCGCCTACAGAAGAGATTGACGGTTAATTCTTCGAGAACGACGGCCACTTCATAGATCTCTGCCAGGTCCTCAGGGGAAATGGAATTAACTACAGCTCCCTTCCGAGGTATGAGCTTAACCAACCCATCTTTTTCCATCATCCGTAAGGCCTCCCTCACGGGACCGCGGCTTACCCCGAGCATGGCAGCCAATTCCTCTTCCACTAACCTATCCCCCTGTTTCAATTTCCCGGCAAGGATAGCCCCTTCAAGCACGGCGTAGACCTTATTCGCCAAAGTACCTAGGTCATTGAGAGAAGGTAGAGCATCCTTTTCCATTAAAATTTACACCTTACTTTTGCGCTTTATAAGCCTTTCCCAGGGAAGGATACCGTAGGCCATAGCCAAAATACTGATTATAAAAAGAGCTGCAGCGATTGGTGTCTTTATAAATATCCAATAGGAACCATCGGAAATAATCATGGCCCGATGAAAGTTCGTCTCAGCCATGGGACCTAAAACCATACCCAAGATAAAACAGGCGATAGGATAAGAATACTTATGCATGAGGTAACCCAAAAGTCCCGCAACGGTCATTACAATGACGTCTTCGGTGTAACCCCTATAGGCATAGGATCCTACATAGCAGAGTAGAACAATGGCTGGAACAAGGAAGGAATTCTTAAGACGCGTTACACGGGCAAAGAGATTAACGCCCAAGGCACCCATGATGAAGAAGAGGAATTGGGCAAAAAACATACCCCATATGAGAGCCATAGCGGCCGAGCCCCCACTCTGGAAAAAATCGAGACCCGGTCTTAACTTATGGATCGTTAGGGCTGCCAAGAATATGGCAGCCGTTGAACCACCGGGTATACCGAAGGCAAAGGCGGGAATTAGCTCACCGGAAACACAGGCGTTGTTTGCCGTTTCGGGGGCAATTACACCTCTGTATTGACCCTTACCAAAAGGAGGATTCGCCCTCTTACCACTTATCCTTTCTTCAATAAGATAGGCCATGAAGTTCGCTATATTCACACCTACCCCGGGGATAACACCAATCCCCGTCCCCAGAACGGCATGTCTTAAGACTACGAAAGGTTTCTTTATGGTTTCCCAGGCTCCTTCCCAGAAACCGGCCGCCACCTTGCCCGCCTTGGCAATCATCCCGCCCTGCTTAGCTAAAATCAAGGCTTGGGAAAGGGCAAAAAGTCCGACACTTACAGGAACAAAGGGAATGCCGCCTTCGAGATAAACATTTTGCAGGGTAGCCCGACTCTCCCCCGTGATAGGGCTCATGCCGATTGTGGATACCAATATACCCACACAACCCATGAGAAGTCCCCTCAAGGTATCACCTTTGGCCGTAACGGCAACCATAGAAAGACCAAACATGGCGAGCATAAAATACTCCGCCGGACCAATCTTTAAGGCAAACTTGGCGAGATAGGGTGTTAATCCAGCAAGAAAAGCTACCCCGATCAATCCACCAATCAAAGAAGACGTGGCCGACAAACCTAAAGCAACACCTGCCTTGCCTTGTTGAGAGAGAGGATAGCCGTCAAAACAGGTGGTGATACTACCCACGGTTCCCGGTATTCCCAAAAGCACCGCCGTAATGGAACCACCATAGACACAACAGGAATAGAGGGAACCAAGAAAGATAAGGGCGTAGTGGGCAGGAATCCAAAAAGTGAAGGGGAGCATCAAGGCAACACCGAAGGCGGGACCCAAACCGGGAAGGATACCGATGATGAGGCCGATTACCCCACCAGAAAGGAGGAAAAAAAGACCCTGAGCAGAAAAAACAGTGAGCAGTCCTTCGAGAATCATTAATTCTACCTCAAATTAACAGGAACAGTCCCCGAGGAAAATCGACCTTCAGGAAGTAGTGAAACAAAACATAAATTCCCACCGAGAGTACCACCGCATAAAGCAATCCGAAAAGAATCTTTCTGTATCCGGCAAACCAGAGAAAGGCAGCAATTTCTAACACCGAGGCAACGACGAAACCCGTAATTTTAACCAGGGGTACATAGAGCAAGACAAGCAAAATGGCTACATATAAATTCATCGCCCCTTCAATTTCCACCGAAGTCAACGGTTTCGTTTGGGGTTCTAACTCTCCCCTCTCCTTTTCATAACCTTTCACTTTAGAGAAAATCTTCAACGAGAGGGCAGCCACGGCAAAAATAAGCCCCAACTGTCCAAAGAGACGAGGTACCGTTTTTGTGGCTTCATTTTCTAATCGCCCCGTGGCCGCAATCATGGATAGGGAAAAAATGAGGAAAATAACCAAAAGTAAAGTATCCCCGTCAAGAAGAGTTTTCCCCCTCATAGGTAAATTCTCCGTAATTTCACTTTATCTTTGCTTTTATCGCACCAATTTTTTGTAAGATCGCCCTCGCCGTTTCGGCACCTTCTATAGTTTCTTTCCGGAACTCTTCACTGTCCACAGGATCGACGGTGAACCCCTGTTTCTTGGCAAGATCAATGAATTTGGGGTCTTTTACGGCCCGAGCGACGGCTTTAGCCAAAATATTTACGATCTCTTTCTTCATGCCCGGAGGTCCAAGTAAGCCTTGACGGGTTGCAAAGTAAAGATCTTTATAACCCAATTCCACCATCATCTTTACGTCCGGATATTCAGGATCGTGTTTGGGGGCAAATCCTGCTATTATGCGGAGTTGCTTGTTCTGAACGGGCTTGGCCGCCGAGATGACGGAAGTAACACCTAAATCCACATGCCCCCCTAAGGTGGCCATTGCCGCTTCGGTCCCACTATTGTACGGAACGTATTTAAACTTCAAACCCGTGTGCTCCGATAATAAAGTATAGGCATACCACGAGTTGGATCCGGGGGTTGTTCCTCCCGCGGTAAGGGTCTTTTCGGATGCAACCCTCTTTAAGTCATTGAAGTTTTTTATAGGGGAATCGTAAGGAACAATAATGACATTGAAATCACCCCCGGCGATACCATAGATAAACGTCATTTTTAAAATGTCGAAATTTTTCTGCCCGGTAATTATCTGTCTTATTGTATCCGAAGGCAAGGCAGACATAATTAGGGTGTATCCGTCGGGTGCCGAACGCCAGAGATTCGTGTTGGCAATATCACCACCGGCCCCTGGTTGGTTCTGAACGACGATGGGAACTTTCAGTTCCTTGTTTAAAAAGGGCTCCAGAGTGCGGGCTACCATATCGGTACTGCCCCCGGCCGACCTCCCTACCAAAATAGTGATGGGCTTGTTAGGAAACTTATCTTCCCCATGGATTGCAGGAATACCTGAAACGATGAAACTAAAGAAAAGCACCATAAGGCATAAAAAAACTTTTCTCATCACCGGACTCCTTTCCCCATATTGTAAATTGTTTACAAATCACCAGTATTAAAAATTTACCACCCTGTCAAGAAAATTTTAAGTCATACCCCCGAAGATGACCCCCTTAAATAAATCAAGGCCCATAATTTTTACAAAAAAACCGTAAACGAATATCCACAAGAGGAATGAAACAAATAATGCTGACTGCCACGAATGTCTCCCATAGAAAATCACATAAAGAAAACTCCAGATAACCAAGGACCAAAGGAAACCAAAAAAGAAAATCAATACTGCCAGCATAACTAACCAGAGGGTTAGTATTAAGAAATTACGTGGGATAAGCTCTATCTCTTTTTCCGGTAAATCTATCTGGAAAACCCGGGTCTCAAAATACGGCCGCAAGGGAGGATAAAGTTCTGTAATGAGGGCGGCAACCCCCAGAACAATGGTAACACCGGCGCTAAGAAGAGGGAAAAAGGCCGATTTTGCATCATAATTGAAGGAAATGAAAAAAAGCAGCAGAACGAATCCCACAAGAAGACAGTGAAAAAAAATCCTTACTTTCTTCATGGAAAATCAATCTCCTTTCTTTATGGAGATTCTACTTTTTTTATAAAAGGGATGAACAGAATGACCAAAATAAGAATCATTAAAAAGAGAGAAATCGGTCGTTGGAAAAAAACTTTTACCCCCCCATCGGAAATCATCAGAGCCTGGTTCAATGAAACCTCGGCCATACTGCCCAAAACGTAACCCATAACCAAGGTGATGATGGGAAATCCAAAAGTCCTCAGCCCAAAACCCACAAAACCGAACAATATAGCCAAATAAATATCCCAGAGTTCCCCCCTTATGGCAAAGGCACCAACCAGACAGACACCGGTCACTACGGGAATGACAAAGGAAAGGTTGATCCGTGTTATTTTGATAAGATAACGCGCTAAAAGAAGGCCAAAACTGGAAGCCAGGATGTTTGAGATGGTAAGCCCGAAGATTAAGGCCCAGACTATTTCCATGTGATCTTTAATTAAAAGGGGCCCAGGAGTAAGTCCATGGAGAATAAAGGCTCCCAAAAGGACGGCCATCTCGGCGCTACCTGGTATTCCAAATCCTACAGTGGGCAGTAGGGCACCTCCGTCTTTGGCATTATTAGCCGATTCAGGTGCTATCACCCCCTCCGGGTCACCCTTGCCGAAGGTTTCGGGATGTTTGGACGTTTGCACAGCAACGGTATAGGCCAAAACGTTGGCTACGGCACCCCCAATTCCAGGGATAATCCCGATGATGGTACCTATAGCAGCACTCCTAAAAAAGCAAATTTTATGGTCAAATACGTCTTTTACCCCTTGCCATAAATTTTTGAGGACATTATCTACCGGAGTGGTTGCAATGGTCTTTTGCTTTTTTGCCCCCAAATTGATCATTTCGGAGAGGGCAAGAAGTCCAATCATGAAAGGAATAAGAGGGATACCGTCCCAGAGATAGATGGTACCGAAATTGAATCGTATCGTCCCCGTTAATGCACTTCTACCCACGAGAGAAAGCAAGATACCCAATCCACCAGCAAATAAACCTTTCATCATATTTCCCCGGGCCGCTACTACCACCGCAATTAACCCGAAAACGACCATGAGAAAAAATTCCGGCGGCCCAAATGCCAATACCACCCTCCTCACCAAAGGAAGTAGAATAATCAAAATCACAATACCGAATACAGCACCTAAAGCGGAGGAAGTGGCGGAAATACTCAAGGCCCTTCCCGCCTCTCCCCTTTGGGTCATGGGATACCCGTCAAAGACGGTGGCGATATTTTGCGCCGTCCCTGGGGTATTGATGAGAATAGCGCTTATGGAACCGCCAAAGGGATTGGCCCCCATTAGTCCCGCATAGAGAAACATAGCGGACATCGGATCCATGCCATAGGTCAGAGGCAAAAAAAGACTCAGACTGATAACACTGGAGAGCCCCGGCAGGGCCCCGAATATGAGCCCCACCCCTGTACCCAAGGTGATGTACAAAAAATTCTTCCAGTAAAAGGCCTTACCGAGGGCAAATAATACAGCCTCAATCATACTCACGACCCCCCTTTTAACGCTTACCTCAATGGTATTTCTTGAAAACAGTCAGAACCTTCTGTAATTTTCCCCAAGCCTCTTTTCCATCGGCATAGGCAAGGGGTTTTTCCGTCTTTTCTACCCAGGCTTTTAGTTCCGGGTCTGCCAAGGCCTTCTTGAAGGCTGTTTGTAAAGTTTTTGTAATGTTTGCTGGTAAATTGGGAGGACCAAAAATTACCTTCCAGCTCCTCACTGCCGTACCCTCGGGATAACCTAACTCCGTCACGCAAGGCACATCCGGCGTGAGGGGGTCTCGTTTTTCCGAGAATGTAAAAACTACCCGCAAATCTCCGCTTTTCACATACTTGATGAATTCATTTAAATTTAATATTCCCGCATCACCATCACCCCTCATGATACCCGTGGCCACTTCATTCCCCCCTTTATACCCTGTGACCATTTTTGCTTTAAGATTAAATAGTTTTTCCGCAATGACACAGAAGGAATACATGGTAACACCCTTAGGTTGGGTGAGTAAGCGCAGTGGGTCTTTCTTTTGAAGATCGGATAAAGTCTTTATATCCGCTTTAGCGGAAACGAAAAATCCTTGCTCATCAATGGCTATTTGCGCAATGGGAGTAAATTTGTTAAGATCAAAACCGATATCCGATTCCATAGCCACAATTGCAATACCAGGATAAAAGAGATAACCAATGGTGTAACCATCGGGTTTAGCCCGATAAAGCATACTGGCACCACTTAAACCACCTCCCCCCGTCACATTCTTTATCACCACATTCACTCTACGGGGCAGATATTTCATAAGGTACGGTGCCACTGCGCGGGCATACGTATCAAAGCCACCTCCAGGAGCCGATGAGACAATCCAGGTAATATCTCTACTGGGGTAATTATCGGGGGCTGCTTCAGCAAAACTCACAAAAGACACAAAAATAAAAATGAGAAAAAAAGATGGGCGCAGAAACTTTTCCATTTTCCCCTCCTTAATGAGACTATTTTTATATCTCGGCAAGAAGTTTCCCGTAACCTCTAATCTTCTCTCTGATATTTAGGGCACGGAAAACATACCACATCATGGCATTGTTGGAAGTTACTACAGGAATACCAAAATCCGTTTCGATATGCTGGGCATTTAAGGTAGCTCCCCAGAGGCTACAAGGTATATAGATGACATCCGTTTCGGGATTTTCCATAATAGCGCGTCTTGCCGCTTGGTAAGAGGCATAGGGTGGAAGTTTCGTTATTTCAAGGTTACTCTTGATTCCCAACCCTACGACACAGACAACCTCAAATCCCGCTTCCTCCAGGAATCTTCTGATTTTTCTGTTATTATCCTCATCCATCGGTGAAACAAGGGAAATTCTCTTTGCCCCAAGGTAGTTAAAAGCCGCCATCGATGCCGATACTTTCGTTACCGCAGGTATTTTTGTGAGATTTTCAATGCGCTCTATGAGCTTCTTGTTTCCTTCCACCCCTTTAAATACGGCAGGCGGTGTACCGCCTAAAACAATATAGTCCACTTCGGACCTGGCAAGGTCAACGGCGGCAGCATCGACCTTTGCCAGGGCCGTCTCCAACTCTTCCGGTACGAGGTTTTTTATAGAGAGACAGGTGAGAACAAGAGTAACGCCTTCAGGCGCAATTTTGTAGAATTCGTAAACACTGCATTCCGCATTCGAAGGGTTGATATAACCGATCCGGGCTCGCCAACCAAGCATCTTTTACCCTCCTTTTGTGCGTGACCTTATTTTTCCTTCGACGTCATGAAATGTTTGAACAGGTCGATGGGTATGGGGAATAAGGTAGTAGAGTTGTTTTCTGCGGCAACCTGAACCAAGGTCTGAAGATAACGGAGTTGCAAGGAAATAGGTTCTGTTGCCATCAGTCGGGCCGCCTCCAGTAACCTCTGAGCAGCCTGGAATTCACCCTCTGCACCGATTACTTTCGCCCTCCTCTCACGCTCAGCCTCCGCTTGCTTAGCCAGGGCACGCTTCATCTCCTCCGGTAAATCGATCTGTTTTACCTCCACATGGGATACCTTTATACCCCAGGCATCGGTATTTCTATCCAAAATTTCCTGGAGATTGATATTTATCTTTTCCCGCTCGGATAGAATCTCATCGAGTTCTACCTGCCCACAGACACTTCTTAAGGTAGTCTGGGCAAGCTGAGAGGTAGCATAGAGGTAATTTTCCACCTTAATTACTGCCGCATTGGCATCTATAACCCGGAAATAAACGACGGCATTAACTTTAATGGAAACGTTATCGCGTGTGATTACATCCTGAGGCGGCACATCCATGGTAATGGTACGCATATCGACCCTTACCATGCGATCGACTATCGGAATAAGAATGATTAGTCCCGGTCCCTTCGCCCCAATAACTCGACCCAAACGAAATACGACCCCACGCTCGTATTCATTGAGTACCTTTATCGCTGCTGAAAGGAACATCAAAACCAAAACGACAATCACGACTAACGGATAAATCCCCTGGGTAAACATAATTACCTACCTCCTTTTTAATCAATTTCTTCTACTTTCAATTTAAGTCCCTCAACTTCCACCACTTTTATTCTTTTCCCCTTTTCAATCCTTTTATTGCTAACGGCTTCCCAGTATTCACCCTTTACAAATACCTTGCCGCTTTCATGGACGTCCGATACGGCCTCACCAACTTCCCCCACCATTCCTTCCCTACCGCTGTATCTCTTTTGCATCTGTGCCTTTACCACTAGGGCAATCACCGCTACAAAAAAGAGGGAAATCACCCCCACGGCCGGCAGGAGTACTTTAAGGGAAATTCTTAGTGCCGGATCGGGAGCTGTGAAGAGCATGAGGGAACCTAAAATCAAGGAGACAATTCCGCCAATAGTCAGTAAACCATGACTCATAACTTTTATCTCCGCAATGAAGAGAATGATACCGAAAAGAATCAGTAAGATACCGGCATAATTTACCGGCAAGGTCTGCATGGCAAAAAAAGCAAGGAGCAGCGAAATACCCCCGATAATACCGGGCAGAATAGCACCAGGATTGGTAAATTCAAAGTAAAGTCCCGCCAGTCCTATTAAGAGGAGCAGATAGGCAATATTGGGGTCACTTATGGTTATCAGAATTTTTTCCCTTACGCCCATCTTCTTTTCATTTATTATAGCTTCTTTGGTTTTTAAAAGCCTTTTAATTTTTTTTGCCGTAAGCACTACGGTTTTGTTGTTCAATTGGTCAAGGAGATTCCTTACGTCCGTCGCCACAAGATCGATTACTTTTAACTTGAGTGCCTCTTCTGCAGTAATTGATTCACTTTTCCTTACCGCCCTTTCTACCCAATCGGCATTTTTCCCTCTCTGAATAGCAATGCTACGCACGTAAGCCACGGCATCATTTTCCACCTTCTTTGCCATCACCTTATCCATCGTCCCACCGATACCTATACCTACCGGATGGGCTGCACCGATATTGGTTCCCGGGGCCATGGCGGCCACGTGGGCCGCTACCGTTATGATAACCCCCGCCGATGCTGCCCGTGCTCCCGGTGGGTAGACATAAACAATTACGGGTAAGGGTGAATTAAGTAGCCCCTTGGCGATGTCCCGCATCGCCAAATCTAAACCTCCCGGCGTATCAAGAAGGATAATTAGTCCTTCCGCTCCTCCCTTGTTTGCTTCTTCGATGCTTTTAAGTACATACTGGGCAACAGGTGGTGTAATGGCGGAATTTATCGTAATTAAATCAAATTTAGGCTTCTCTCCCGCCTCACCTATGCTAAGAAGAAACACCAATTCTATAATGATCCCAGCAATTAACGCTTTTGAACCCTTTTTAATCATTCCTTTAATTCTTCCATGATTAATTTCATATCCTCCCACACCAATTTCTTTGCTGCCTGATTTCTCAAAAGGTAAGCCGGATGGAAGGTGGGCATTACTTTAATTCCCTGGAAATAGTGAAATCGGCCACGCAAGATCGTAATGGGTGCGTCATTTCGAAGAATCGTCCTGGCTGCAATACTCCCCAAGGCGCAAATAACTTTAGGCTTTAAGACGGATAGTTGGTCAAATAAAAAGGGTTCGCATTTTTCTATTTCCTTGGGATCAGGACTGCGGTTCCCCGGAGGTCGACATTTTAACACATTGCAGATATATACATCATCCCGTTTTAAGCCCATGGCATTAATGATTCTTGTAAGCAACTGTCCAGCCTTCCCCACAAAGGGTCGCCCCTGCCTGTCTTCATCTGCGCCTGGCGCCTCACCGACAAAAACGAGTTTAGCCCGTGGGTTTCCTTCGCCAAAAACAATATTCGTTCGAAGGAGGGAAAGATGACAACGCTTACAATCACCCAATTTTGCCCGTACCTCTTCCAGGGTACGGGTTATTAATACCGGTTCGCTTTTTGACGCATTCCTTTTACCCGAAATCATAAAAGGCAGAGGTATCTCCATTTCCCTATCCCAGATTAACCGGGCCCTTAAGGCAGAAAGTACATCCTTTAATTCTTTCCTAATTGCCTCCCTACTTTCCACGGTACCTCACCACTTTATCGAGGATACATTTTGCCACTTCAATCTTCTCCATCCGGGGTAGTTTTTCCACCTCTCCACTTTTACTGATTATGGTCACGATATTCGTATCTTTTTCAAATCCCGCACCCTCGTCCGTCAGGGCATTGGCTACGATGAAATCGAGATTCTTCCTTTTCAGTTTTGCATAAGCATTCTCTATTAAATTTTCCGTCTCCATCGCAAAACCGATCAGTAACCTATTACCTTTCCTTTTCCCTAATTCTTTAATAATATCGGGATTTTTCGTGAGCAATAACGAAAGGGTACCCGTTCTTTTTTTTATTTTCACCGGGGAAACCTCACGAGGTCGATAATCCGCCACAGCTGCAGCTTTGATGACAACTGTTGCTGCATTAAAATGCTCAAGCACCGCTTCATACATTTCCCTTGCTGTAGTTACTCTTACAAAATCGACCCCTCGTGGTATTTTCAAGTTGGTTGGCCCAGAAACCAGGGTAACCTTTGCTCCCCTTCTGCGTGCCATAATGGCCAAAGCATAACCCATTTTACCTGAGGAATAATTCGTTATAAAACGTACTGGATCAATGGGTTCGCGTGTAGGGCCCGCCGTAACCAGTATATGTTCAGAAGAAAGGTCTTTTTCTGTCAGGATACTCTCAGCTTCTTCTATAATCTCTTCGATTTCCGGCAGCCGTCCGTATCCTTCGGCTTTACAGGCCAATTCACCATGGGCTGGTTCGAGAACAAAAACCCCCCGTTTCTTTAATTTATCTAAATTTTCCTGCACCGCGGGATTCAACCACATGTTTACATTCATGGCAGGGCAAAGGAGCAAAGGTGCCTTAAGGGCCAAGACCGTTGTACCAAGCAAATCGTCGGCGATGCCTAAGGCCATCTTGGCAAGACAATTTGCCGTTGCCGGCGCCACAATCATAAGATCGGTCTTTTCTGTCAAGGAAATGTGGGCAATATCGTAATATCTTGAAGCGGCAAACGTATCCACGTAAGTGGGATTACCGGACAAGGTTTGAAAAGTAAGGGGAGAGATGAATTCGGTGGCATTTTTTGTCATTATTACGGTAACTGAAGCCTCTTTCTTTATGAGACTTCTGGTTAATTCTACTGCCTTATAGGCAGCTATGCCCCCCGTTACTCCCAAAAGGACCCTCTTTCCTGAAAGCATATCACACCTTTTGAAGGAAACATAACAATAATAATAAACATTATCAAGCTATTCTTAAAATATCAAATTTGTCTTGCAGCAGTAAAAATAAGTGCTATAAGGCTCTGCGACTAACATAAGGAGTGGCTACCAAATGAAGAGAACGGCTGTAATCATTTTCGCGATTCTCTCTACAGGCGCATTAGGATGGTGGTTTTCTACCTCTTTGGGGGAACGGGAAAAGCCGATTATCCGTCTTACGGATAATCTTAATTCCTTAGGCAGAGAAAAGAAGGTCACCCTTTCCTTCGCGGATATGAAAACGGGACTTAAACGGGTTATGGTTACTCTAAACCAAGATAACAAAGACCACATCCTTTTAAAGGAAGAATTGAGGGAGAAAATAAAAAGCAAAGAATATTCAATAATTATCGCCCCTAAAGGTTTGAATCTCCATGAAGGACCGGCGACACTAATTGTTTCCGCAGTGGACAACTCCCTTTGGAAAAATGAAACGATTATTACCCGACCTACACATATAGATTTTACCCCACCGGCTATCTATCTCTATACATCCATAAACAATATCAATGCAGGTGGGACCTGTGTTGTGGCTTTTGGCACGTCTGAGCCTTCTATTAAGACGGGCATTATGGTAAATGATAATTTTTCTCCCGGGTATCCTGGCACCTTTTCCGGTAAACCGGCAACCATCGTCTTTTTTGGCCTTCCAATAGATGCCGGAGAAAAAATTCCCACAATTCGTCTTATAGCTTATGACGGTGCCGAAAATGAAGCCTCCTTTGCACTACCTATCCATATAAGAAAGAAAAAATTTCGCCACGACCAGATGCAACTTACGGACAATTTTCTCCAGCAAAAGATGGGCGAGTTTCAACAGTTGCCGACTGAAGTCAAAGGTAAATCACCACTCGAGATCTTCCTCTATATAAACGGAAAATTAAGGGAAGAAAACGAAGCGATGCTCAGGCTTATGAGTCTAAAATCTGTAGGGAAACAACTCTGGGAGGGCCCCTTTATGCGAATGAAAGAGGCATCACCCATGGCCCTTTTCGGTGACAAGAGAACCTATTTTTATCAGAAAAAAGCTGTGGCCGAAAGTATCCATATGGGGGTAGATTTAGCCTCCGTGGCAAATGCCCCTGTAGCAGCCGGTAATAACGGCATTGTCGTTTATGCAGCGAACTTGGGTATTTACGGGAATACTGTAGTCCTCGATCATGGAATGGGACTTTTCAGTGTATACGGTCACTTATCGGAGATAACAACAAAAAAGGGGACATCTGTGAAAAAGGGTGAAATTATCGGAAAAACGGGGATGACGGGCCTCGCCGGTGGCGACCATCTCCATTTTGGTATGCTCGCCGGTGGTGAATTTGTAAATCCCCTCGAGTGGTGGGACCCTCACTGGATTGAAGACAACGTAACCTCAAAATTAAATCCCTAACTTTTGTTGATATCGCGATGGTTTATGGTGACCTGATAGTTCTTTTTGCTCAAGTAGGTGTGAAACTCATTAGCCACTACCACGGACCGATGCTTGCCGGCGGTACAACCGAAGGCTATGTTTAGCCGCACCTTTCCTTCCTTTTCGTAAAGGGGGAGGAGAAACGTCATCAATTCTAATAACTTTTCCATAAAAGTCTTCCCTTTTCCCTCGGAAAGGACAAACCTCCTCACCTCTTCATGATGCCCGTTCAAATCTTTAAACTCGTTTATATAAAAGGGATTGGGTAAAAACCGGACATCGAAGATGAGGTCCGCATCGGTAGGCAGGCCAAAACGGTAGCCAAAAGAGGTAACATGGACGAACAATAATTTTTCCCTTCCCTCCAAAGAAAGGAAGTGCCTCTGGATGAGGTCTTTTAATTGGTGGACGTTGAGTGAGGTAGTATCAATGACTTTTGTGGCCATCTCTTTCAGGGAGGTTAGTTTCCCTCTCTCAATAAGGATACCTTCCAGGAGAGACCCCTCCCGTGAGAGAGGATGGACACGCCTTGTTTCACTAAACCGGTTAATCAAAACTTCATCAGTAGCCTCGAGGAAAAGTATCTCGAGGTCATAACCTTGTTCCTTTAATCGGCCGAATATTCGGGGGTATTTCTCCAGAAAGTGCGGCTGTCTTAAATCCATCACCAAGGCAATTTTTGTAACTTCCGAGACTTCAGCCTGTCTGATCTTCAAAAAGCGAGGAAGTAGAACTACCGGCAAATTATCGATACAAAAATAACCGATGTCCTCCAACGCCCTTAAGACCGTACTTTTGCCAGAGCCTGACAATCCTGTAATTATAACCACCTTTAGGTTATCAGAACTGGTCATCTTTTTCTGCAATAACATCGTACATTTCGTCAACCGTCGCTGCCTCTATGAGACTACTACGGAAACTCCCGTCTCTGAGCATCTTCGATATTTTGGCCAGGAGCTTTAAATGTTGACCCGCATAGTTTTCCGGAGCCAACATAAGAAAAATCAGATAGACAGGCTTTCCATCGCAGGACGAAAAAAAAATACCCTTTTTACTTCTTCCGCAGGCAAGCAAGATCTCCTCAAGGCCGCCTATGGTACCGTGGGGAATCGCTACTCCATCGCCGATACCAGTAGAACCTAACATTTCCCGCTCCATAAGGACTTTGAAGGCAATAGGACTCTCCACAGGAAGAACTTCTGGCGGAAAAACCGTCAGTATCTCCTTTATAGCCCCCTCTTTGTCGGTGGCTTCAAGGTCACCAATTATATAATCCCGCTTTAATACAGAGGTGACCTTCATGTTTTAACTTCCAGCAAGGAATAACTGCCATCGTCCTTGCTTAAGAGTATGTTTATTTCCATCGTCGTGGCATCACGGTACACCAGAAACCGCTGCTTTTTTGTTTCTATTTCTAAGAGGGCATCGTCTAAAGTCATAGGTGAAACGACGATCTTTCTGAACTCAGCAATTTTCGCCGCAGGATAGACTTCTGGAGACGAAACTTCTTCAGAGCCCAACGACTCCTCGTGGGGTGTACTGTTTTTTCTTTCCCTCATCTTTTCCCGAGTCTTTTTTATCTGTCTTTCAATTTTTTCGATAGTTTTATCTATCGCCAGACGCATGTCCTTTTCCTCTTCCTTGGCGTTGATATTAAGACCGTTGGAAGAAAGATTTATTTCTGCCGTATTTCTAAATTTTTCTACCGAAAGGACAACCTTAACCTCGATAGGCTCCTCCAAATACTTCCTTAGCTTGCCCATCTTTTCTTCCACATAATCCCGTTGCCAGGCTTCACCCTCGGCATTCCTCAAGGTGACCGAAACTATCATACCCTTTTCCTCCTTGTTATATGGCAGATTTATTTATATTTTTTTCTCCTTGATGAAGGTAAAATCCTCATCAGTTCTCTGTATTTAGCTACCGTCCGGCGGGCAATTCTTATTCCCCTTTCGTTTAGTGCTCTCGTTATCTCATCGTCACTTAAGGGATTGTAAGGGTCCTCGGCGGCAATGAGTTTCTTTATTTCTTCCTTAACGCTTTTTGAAGCAATTGTCTCCCCCTCTCTGGTATTGAGTCCACTACTAAAGAAATACTTAAGTTCGAAGATCCCTCTCGGGGAGTGCATATATTTGTTCGTCACAACCCTACTGATTGTCGATTCATGCATCCCCACATCCTCGGCGATATCCCTCAAGATGAGGGGTTTTAAGTAATCGATACCTTTATCAAAAAATTCCCGTTGAAACTTGAGGATACTTTCCGTTACGCGATAGATCGTTCTTTGCCTTTGCTGAATGCTCTTTAGTAACCAGCGCGCCGCCTGTTCTTTCTCCTTTAAATAACGCCTGCCATTTTCCGACTCAAAGTCATCGTATCTGCCTTCCAGAAGTTCTCGATAGTATTTGTTAATTCTCAACTGGGGTAGGCCATCATCATTCAAGATAATTTTATACTCATCCCCTACCTTAAAAACAAATACATCGGGGATGATGATCTGTGCCTCTTCAGTACTATAGGCACTTCCCGGTTTGGGGTCCATCTTGGTGATTACCTCCACCGCGGCCATTACCTCTTCTTGCGTACATCTGAGCTTCTTCGCAATCCGAGAATAGTCCCTTTTCTCCAGCTCCGTCATGAAATCCTGAATTATGGAGGATACTAAGGTATTTTCCGGACATAGGAGGCGCGCCTGAATAAGAAGACATTCCTTAAGGTCTCTTGCTCCCACACCTGGGGGATCAAACTCTTGTATTTTGCTAAGCACTGCTTCCACTTCCTCAAGGGTTACCTGGTACTGCTTCGCCACTTCTTCCGTAGAAATACGCAAATATCCTTCCTGATCGATGTTGCCTATAAGCTCCTGGCCTATGAGTCTCTCTTTTTCCGAAAAACGGGTCAGACGTAGCTGCCATATTAAATGGTCCACAAGGGAAGGTTTCTTTGTAACGAAATTTTCCCACGTAGCCTCGGCATCTTCTCTCCGTTCATAAATCGGTGTTGCCGGTTGTAAGTCTTCAAAGAAAGAGGCAAAATCGAATTCATCCCGTCCATCCCCTTCACCCGTTAATTCTTTTGTATGTTCCCTTTGAAGAACTAACTTCTCCTCAACTTCTTCTTCCCCATTGTAAGTTTCCTCATCTGTAGCCTCTTCTAAAAGGGGATTTTCCTCTAATTCCTGGGTAATCATATCCAACATTTCGAGACGGGAAAGCTGCAATAGTTTGATCGCCTGCTGGAGCTGAGGCGTCATTACTAACTGTTGGGTAAGTTTAAGATTTTGTTTCAGTTCCAGAGCCATGATAAACTCAAATAGTAAACCTTTCTCCTAAGTAAATTTTTCGGACCATATCGCTATGAACAATTTTCTCAGGGCTCCCTTCTTCGATCACAGAACCTTCGTGGATAATATAAGCACGGTCACAAACTGTAAGGGTTTCCCTTACGTTGTGGTCAGATATGAGGATGCCGATTCCCTTATTCTTCAACTTGTCAATGATTTTCTGGATATCTATCACAGCCAAAGGATCAATACCGGCAAAGGGTTCATCCAAAAGCATATAATAAGGGGAAGTGGTTAGCGCCCTCGTGATCTCCACCCTCCTCCTTTCCCCACCCGATAAAACATAGGCTGGACTTTGGGCAATATGGGCAATATCCAATTCACTCAAAAGTTCCCAAAGTCTCTCCTCCCTTCTTTTCCTATCTTTTTCTACGATTTCAAGAATCGCCATTATGTTTTCGGCAACGGTAAGATTGCGGAAAGCCGACGGTTCCTGAGGTAAATAGGTAAGCCCTTTACGAGCTCTGAGATACATAGGATAATGGGTAATATCTTCCTCGTTCAAAAAAATTTTTCCGCCGTCCGATCTAACCATACCTACGAGTAAATAAAAGGTAGTGGTTTTGCCAGCTCCGTTGGGGCCTAAAAGCCCCACCACCTCTCCCGGTCGGACTTCCAGCGAAACAGAATCCACAACCCTCCTTCCCCTATATACCTTAGTTAACGACACTGCCGATAACTTTTTCACTCCTTTACCCTTTTGGAACCTTCCTCTGGGTAGATAATAGCCTTTACCCTTTTATTCTCCTTTGATTCCACAACACCACGATTTTCAACTAGATATACCTCAATCTTATCTCCCCGTACGACATTCATCCCCTGTCTCATAATCGCATTACCTAAAACAGTTATCCTTTGCGCTTCATGGTCATAGACAGCCTGATCACCTGTTACTACCCGGTCACCCTGGGTTATACTTACATCTCCTTTCGCTTCTATTCTTTTTACATCCCTTGATGCCCTTTTTTCGTCCTTCTGGTAGTAGAGATAGATACTCTGTGCTTTTATAGTCCGATCACCTTGGGTCGCCACGGCGTTTCCCATAAAAATGATTAATTTCTTCTCATCATAGGCCTCTAATCTATCGGAGGTAATTTCAATTGGCTTATTATCCAATGGTTTCACCAGATCGGCCGCATGTAATACGGTAAATATTATGGAAAAACATAAAACTATTGAATATTCTATTAATTTTTTCATCACCTTTAAAGTTGACCCTTTATTTTCGCCTTGACGGCGGATTTTAATATCAAGTCTTTTGATTTAAGGAAAAACTCCATTCCCACACCTTTAACCTCCATCTGGGTGGTTTTCAAGAATACCGGTTCATCCGTTTTAATACTTTTATCTTGATGTAGGTATGTCAGTTTTCGCGTCATTAAATCTTCACCCTCGGAAGAGCTGATCTGAACGTTACCCCTAAGCTCTACGTTCTTCGTCTTGGTATTGAAGTAACCCTTATCCCCTTTTATCGTAAAGGACCGCTTATTTGCCAATTCAAGTTTTACCATAACCTTCTCTAAGTAAGCCATCTCTTCACTTTTTTGATAAAAAGCCTTTTCGGCCACTACCTCCCAGCGTGTTTTGTCCCCGTCAATTTCCCGGAAGTGTAAATTATTTACTGCCACATCGGCTTTGGCCGCTACTGCAGGTATCTTTTTATCGATTACCCTTCCCCTGCTCATGGTCAAAACAAGGGCCATTGTAGCCACCCCCAGAAAAAGAATGATTAAAACAAGATTTTTCTTCTTTCTAATCATAATAATTTTATATCATCGACCCCACCATAAGTAAAGGCAAAGCTACGTAAATAAAATTATGGTAATTCATAGCGATTCATTATCTCTTCCCATTTTCCTTTAGCTTTCAAAATAAGTTCACATACTTCGCGGACCGCCCCTCTCCCTCCCTGGTTTTTCGTCACATAGTGGGCAACTTGCCTAACCTCCTCTATGGCATCACTTACAGCGACGGCTAACCCGACTCTCCGCAAAACGGGAATATCTACAAAATCATCGCCCACAAAGGCAATTTCTTCGGGAGTTATAGCCTTCCTTTTCAAAATTTCGAGAAATACCTCTAATTTATTCCAGACACCCTGATACACTTCCTTAATCCCCAAATCTACAGCCCGATGCTCCACCACCATCGATTGGCGTCCCGTAAGTAGTATAACCTCAACCCCCGCCCGCATAAGCATCTTAATCCCATGGCCATCACGCACATCAAAGCGTTTCGTTTCCTTCCCTCGTTCATCTATGATAATTCCGCCATCAGTCAGTACGCCATCTACATCCAAAATCAAGGTACTAATCCTTTTTGCTTTATCAAGAGTACTTTCTACCATGCATCACCATTACCATAATTTAATTATTTACTTTAACTATCGAATCTATCTTCTTTAGATTAGCGAGTAATTTATTGAGGGAAGAAAGGGCAAGGGAATTCGGTCCGTCACACAGGGCCTTATCCGGTTCGGGATGAACCTCAAGAAATAATCCATCCACCCCTACGGCAACGGCCGCACGGCAGAGGTAAGGAACCATTTCCCGATCACCGCCAGAACAGATCCCTTCTCTACCCGGTAATTGAACACTATGGGTACCATCAAAAACGAGGGGATAACCCATTCCCCTTATGATAGGGAAAGAACGGAAATCCACCACAAGGTTGTTATAACCGAAAGTGGTACCCCTTTCGGTTATCATGATATTCTCGCACCCCACATGACGTGCCTTTTCAATTATATGTCTTACCTCCCAGGGAGAAATAAACTGTCCTTTTTTTATATTTATGATGTTTGCTTTTCTTGCAATTTCCATCACAAAATCAGTCTGTCTGCACAGAAAGGCGGGAACTTGGACAATATCGAGAACCTCGCAAGCCGGATCTATCTCTTCAAAGCGATGAACATCAGAAAGAACGGGGATTGACAATTCTTCCTTAATCTTCTTCAGAACAGAAAGTCCCTCCCTAAGACCGGGACCACGGAAGGATTTATGAGAGGTTCGATTGGCCTTATCGTAGGATGATTTAAAAATAAAGGGAATTCCTAATTCCTCCGTAAGATTCTTTAGAAATTTGGCTGTATTCCACGTCTCTTCTTCCCCCTCAATAACACAGGGGCCGGCAATCAAAACAAAAGGTGCTTCCCCACCTATTACAAAATCTTTCAAATAGATCGCACCCATCTTTCATTTCCCTTCTTTGATTTTTTGTTCCCACATTTTAATCCTCATCTGGGGGATTTTATTGGCTGCCGTCTTAGCGGCCGGATTTAACTCATAGGCCTTAACGTAGGCCTTGTAAGCCTCTAAAAAATTTCCCTTTTTTTCATAGGCATCGCCTAACATTTCATAAATCCTGTCATCTTCTGGATCGAGCTTCAAAGCGGTACGAAGGTTCTGAATTTCCCGGTCTAAATCTCCTTTTAAGCTATAAACATAGGCCATATTCGCATAGTGGGTAGCTTTCCTTGGCTCCTGTTC
>Ga0123519_10005143_pt1 | contig 20996 bp, 17 predicted proteins | sample YelNatPaOPRAMG02_FD_87396 | JGI IMG/M metagenome (GOLD analysis project Ga0123519, IMG submission 87396) | Hot spring microbial communities from Yellowstone National Park - Yellowstone National Park OP-RAMG-02 (version 2) | ecosystem: Environmental > Aquatic > Thermal springs > Hot (42-90C) ...
AAGGAGACAGTTGGCGTGCATCCGCCCGTGGAGCTTGGCGCCGAAGGGCAAGTGGGAGCCCCGCCATTGGCCCGTGGTTGGCTTAGGGCGAGCCGAGTGGCGGGGCAGGGATCTCCAACAGCCAACCGGACAGTCGAGAGGCGAATTCGGTACTAAAAACGGGCGTGGCAGGGTCATGAGGTCCAGGGCTAGAACCCAGCCGCCGCGAAGGCGAGGGCGATAGGCGGAAGGTGACCTTCCCGGCAACAGCAGGCCAATGGCCCAGGCCCCATTGAGGTCCCGGGCGTGCTGAGCGGGACAGCGAAGCTGGCGGACTACATCGTCGAGGAGATCACGCTGGCGGTTTACTACCTGGATGAGCTGGCCACTGACCTCTGAGCCTCGATCGACACGTCGATACCACGACCGACCGGCTGACCGTGGCCTGCACCGTGAATCCGGCCACCAGCCGCGTCTTCCACGTAGGTGACTCCGTGGTGTTCAACGATGAGGCCCAAAATGCTGCCAATCCGGGCCGGCGGTCCTACGAGTGCGCTCGGATCACCGCCATCCACGGCAGCCAGTTCACCTTCCAGCGCGCGTATCCCGGTGTGCCGAGCGGTCAGGCGACCTTCGGCACCTTGCGCTGCGCCCACCAGACCGGCATCCGCTTCTAGAAGCTCGACCGGAAGATCTTCACCTTTTCCGTGAAGAAGAGCTTCTTCCGCACGCCCGGGCTTCCGGCACGCATCGAGGCCAAGCTGCCGAGCGCCTGCATCGTGGCGGCGGTGGCGGGCGTGGACAACCATTTCGGCTACGGCCCCTTCACCGCGTTTCCGCTGTCGCACCACAATGAGCCGTTCATTCCCGGCGACCGTACGTGCTCTGGCGACGACTACACCTTCCAGATCCCTGGGCTACTCGCTCTGCAAGAAAACGTCGCCATTCCGATGAAGGTCCAGGACGCAGCGTCGATCCGGTGCATTTGCGCCTGCCTCCAGCAAGGCAGCGACCCCAAGAAGGGCTACGCCCGCACCTAGCTCTCGCAGACACCCAACGTGAAGCCGGCCTTGCCGCCGGGCCCACCCTGATTGCCGCCCCAGACGACACCACCTCACCCCTCAAAATCCACGGCCCCGGCTCGAACCTCGCTGACACCACCCTCCTTGAACTCACCTACACCGGCGAACTCATCCTCGCCGGCGGCTCCGGCAACGGCCATCGCTTCGCGGACCTCGGCCCCGCTACGAACCCCTCCGGTTGGGCTGGGGTGCTCAAGGTGAAAACCCCCGCAGGCGCCACCCTGGGCGAGGGCTTTCGGTACGCCAAACCTCAGGACGCATAGCCATCCGGACGCTCTTGGGGCATGGTAAATGCTGCCATGAGTGCGGCCGCGCTGACCCATGCATCCAGACGCTCGTTGGGCACGCATCTCCGGAGTCAGTCCCCAGTTCGGAAGTTTCCTTCCCAGTTGGTTTACTTCCCGTTGTATTCTGAACTATTGGACATCGGCCATGGATCGTGTGCATAGCGCTCCGGTGCAAGACCGCTGGTTGTCGGTTGAAGAATTGACTCTCCACCTCGGGATCAAGCGGGACACTGTCTACAAGTGGATTACGCGGCGCAACATGCCCGCTCACAAGGTCGGGCGATTATGGAAGTTCAAGCGAGAGGAAGTGGACGAGTAGGTGCGCAGCGGCGCCGCAAGGGATCTCGGAAAGTAAAGGAATGCAGACGCAGAACACAGCAGAGGCAATCCGGGATCGACTCTCCGGCGTCGCAGACCTGTACCACCGGCTGGTGCTGGTAGTTGGCCCCTCAAGGACTCGGAAAACCACTGTGCTCCGGGCGCTTGCTGCAGCCGATGGTCTGCCTCTGGTCAACGTGGGCGTCGAGCTTTCCCAGCGACTCTTGGATCTGAGCGAGCGCCAGCGCGTGCTACAGGCGCCGAGATTGCTGGAGGAGGCGGTTGGGTCAATTTGCGCTGACGTCGTCCTGCTCGACAATACCGAGATACTCTTCGCAGTTCCTCTAAAACAAGATCCGCTCCGGCTCTTGCAGGCACTATCGCGCAACAGAACGATCGTCGCTGCCTGGCTGGGGACCGTCAGTGACGGTTACTTGACCTATGCCACCCCGGAGCATCCGGAATTTCGGCGATACCCTTCGGATGATTTGGTGGTAGTTCTTCTTGGTGGAGGCGATCGAGCCGAACAGGTACAGAGATGAACTACGGCGACCTTATTCAATTCGAACCGATTGAGTCGGTTGTACAACTCCGCAACGCGGACCACGTGGACACGGCCAAGCAGCTGGTGTCCACCTACGTCATCTCGGAGGAGATGGCAGAGAAGCTGACGTCCTTGGTCATCCCGGATCTTCAATTTGACGCTCCTGCCGACAACAAAGGCCTAATGGTCGTTGGCAACTATGGCACAGGTAAGTCCCACCTGATGTCGGTTCTATCTGCGATCGCCGAGGATGCCTCCACTTTGCCGCTTGTCCGTTTCAAGACCGTGGCCGATGCGGCACAAAAAATCGCCGGGAAATTCAAGGTCATTCGCACCGAAATCGGCGCAGTCACAATGTCGCTCCGGGATATCTTGACTGCTGAGATCGAAGAGCATCTGGCAAAATTGGGTGTTAACTACACGTTCCCCCCGGCAAGCGCCATAACAAACAACAAGCGCGCCTTCGAAGAGATGATGGCGCTGTTCCATCGGAAATACCCTGACCAGGGCCTGCTGGTTGTTGTCGACGAACTCCTGGATTATTTGCGCAGTCGCAAAGATCAGGAGTTGATCCTAGATTTGGCCTTCCTTAGGGAGATCGGAGAGGTCTGTAAGGACTTGCGCTTCCGGTTCATCGCAGGTATCCAGGAAGCAATCTTCGACAGTCCCCGCTTCTCTTTTGTCGCTGACAGCGTTCGCCGGGTAAAGGACCGGTTTGAGCAGGTTCTCATCGCGCGGAGCGACGTGAAGTTCGTCGTCGCCGAGCGGCTCCTGCGCAAGACGGCTGCCCAACAGGCGCAGATCCGGGAGTACCTGCTTCCCTTTGCCAAGTTCTACGGCAACATGAACGAGCGTATGGAAGAGTTCGTTCGGCTGTTCCCGGTGCATCCGGACTACATCGACACGTTCGAGCGGGTGACCGCCGTCGAGAAGCGTGAAGTGCTCAAGAGCCTTTCTATCGCGATGCGGAAGAAGCTGAGCGAGCCGGTGCCGGCAAACGAGCCGGGACTGATCGCCTATGACAACTACTGGAACACACTGCGGGAGAATCCTTCGTTCCGCGCGGTGCCGGATATCCGCGCCGTGATTGATTGCAGTCAGGTTCTGGAATCTCGCATCGATGCGGCCTTCCCGATGAAGCCGTTCAAACCGATGGCGCGGCGGATCATCCATGCGCTCTCGGTTCACCGGCTCACTACCGGCGACATTCACGTGCCGGTAGGGCCAACGGCGGCGGAACTGCGCGATACGTTATGTCTTTACCAACCCGAAGTGGCCGCGATGGGAGGCGAAGCCGCTGCCGACCTGCTCACTCACGTCGAAAATGTGATCAGCCTGATCAAGAGCACCGTCAGCGGGCAGTTCCTCTCCCAGAATCCGGACAATGGCCAAGTCTACCTCGACCTGAAGAAGACAGAAGATTACGATGCGCTCATCGAGAAGCGCGCAGAGACGCTCGATTCCACCCAGTTGGACCGTTACTACTATGAAGCGCTCAAACGGGTGATGGAGTGTACGGACCAGACCTACGTGAGCGGCTACGGCATCTGGGAACACGAACTGGAATGGATCGAGCGCAAAGTCTCCCGGCGGGGATACCTCTTCTTCGGGGCGCCGAACAACCGGTCCACAGCCGCACCACCACGGGACTTTTACCTGTACTTCCTCCAACCATTCGACCCGCCGAGGAAGAACTGGGAAGAACGGAAGGACGAGGTTTTCTTCCGCTTAAATCTCGGTGGTGACGAAACCTTTCGCGCTATCTTGCGCAATTACGCGGCCGCGGTGAACCTCGCTTCCACGTCTTCTGGAAACGCGAAGGAAACCTATGAGAGAAAAGGCACGGGCTTCCTGCGTGAACTGGTGAAGTGGCTCCAGGAGCACATGACTACCGCCTTTGAAGTCACCTACCAGGGGAAGAGCAAGCCGCTTCTGGCATGGGTGAAGGGCAAGGCGCTTGGCAGCGGCGGCCGTATCAATGTTCGGGACGTGGTCAACACCGTGGGCTCAGTGTGCCTCGCGGCCCACTTCGAAGAACTGGCGCCTGCCTACCCCACCTTCTCGCTCCTCATCACCACGGCCAACCGTGAACTCGCCGCCCAGGACGCGCTGAAAGCGATCGCCGGCGGCCCGCGGACCAAACTCGCCGCCGCAGTGCTCGATGCGCTGGAGTTGCTCGATGGAGACCGCCTGGACGCCTCGAAATCGAAGTACGCCAGCCACATCGCCGATGCGTTGAAGAAGAAGGGGCATGGCCAGGTCGTCAATCGGAGCGAACTCGTCCACGAGGTTTACGGGGTGGAATACTTCGCCCCGGACCAGTTCCGCCTCGAACCCGAATGGCTTGTAGTGCTACTGGCCGCACTGGTTCATTCTGGTGACCTGGTGCTCGCCGTTCCCGGTAAGAAGCTCGACGCGACCAACCTTATCCAGTTGACGGCGACTCCGCTCGACGAACTCGTCAACTTCAAGCACATCGAGCGGCCTAAGGACTGGAATCTTCCCGCCCTGAAGGCCCTTTTCGAGCTGTTGGGTCAGCCTCCCGGCTTGGCTCAAGCGCTCACGCAGGGCGGCGAGCAGGCCGGCAATGCGGTGAGAACCCTGGCTGGAGAATCCAAGCGGCTGACGGAACGGATCGTTCAGGCTCAGCAAGTGCTCCAGACCGGACTGAAGCTCTGGGCTCGCAATCTGCTCTCGCCGGAGGATACGGAGGCGCTGCGCCGCCGGATGGACGATTCCAAGCAGTTTCTGGAATCACTCCAGGCTTATACAACAGCCGGCCAACTCAAGAACTTCCGCTACGAACCCCAGGACGTCACCGCGAAACGCGATGGCCTGGACGCGCTGAAACAGGTAGAAGCATTTCAAGCCATTGCTGCCGAGTTTGGACCACTCGCTTCCTATCTGGCAACGGCGGAAGCCGCCCTGCCGAGCGATCACGATTGGATCAAGAAAGTCCAGACGGTACGCCATGAATTGCTCTCCGGCATGCTCGATGCCGGGAAACGCGAGTCGCCGTCCTTCCGCCAGCAAGGTCTCCAGAAGCTCGCGAAGCTAAAGAAGGATTACATCGAGCTCTACATTGCTGCGCACACGCGGGCCCGCCTGAACGCCAAGGACGACAAACTCAAGTCCAATTTGTCGAAGGACGTGCGCCTGGGACAGTTGCAACGGCTCTCAACGATCGAGCTGATGCCCCGGCAACAGCTTACCGACTTCCAGAACCGCCTGGGAGGCTTGCGCACCTGCTTCGCGCTCACCGACAAGGACCTCGACGCCTCGCCGGTCTGTCCGCACTGCAATTTCCGGATTGTGACCGAGCCGGATCAGACTTCCGCTGCGCAAGCGATCCGAGCGCTCGAAAATGAATTGGACCGGCTGCATGAGGGCTGGACCAAGACCCTGCTCAGCAATCTGGAAGACCCAACCACCCAACAGAACCTCGGCTTGCTGAAGCCCGCGCCCCGCAAGATTGTCGACACGTTTCTCGCCAACCGCGCACTCCCGGAGGATGTCAGCCACGACTTCGTGGCCGCGCTCCAGGAGGCGCTCTCTGGTTTGTCGAAGGTAGTGGTCACCACGGAGAGCCTCCGAGCGGCTTTGCTTACCGGCGGATCGCCCGCCACGCTGCCCGAATTGAAGAAGCGCTTTGAGGACTTCCTGGTGGAGATCAGCAAGGGAAAGGATCCCATGAAAATCCGCATCGTGCTGGAGTGAGGAGGAATGGGGGCGCGCTACACAGACTCGGAGATCCAGCAATTGCTCGCGGAGCCAAAGCCGTTGCCCGATGACTACCGCAAGAAGTTGAAGCTGCGCGACAAACGCGGCCACCGCGAGGCGGAACTCTCCATCACAAGCGCGTCCGGGAACGAGTTCCGCCTGATTGCCCGGCAAAACAGCCTGAACATCCTCGACTTCTCCATCATTCTGGCCGTTTGCCCACCGGGCAGCAACCAGCTCTTTCGTCTGCGCCGGCACAATGGAAAAAGCCACGAGCACACCAACCAGATCGAAGGCGATTCGTTCTACGACTTCCACATCCACAAGGCGACCGAGCGGTACCAGGAGTTGGGAATGCGCGAGGACACATACGCCGAGCCCACCGGCCGGTTCGGCGATTACGAAAGCGCCTTGCGGTGCTTGATTGACGATTGCGGATTCGAGACGCCGCCCGATCCGCAGATTCGTCTCTTTGAGGAGGGCGAAGCATGAACACCGCTGCCATCGAAAAGTCCTTTCGTGAGAAGGTGTGCGCGAAGGTCCGCATCGTCCTGGAGGGCGATGAGCGCTTTCGCGTGTTTACCCCATTCTTGTTTGAAGATGGCGACCACCTTGCCATCGTTCTCAAGAAGCAGGAGAATACCTGGGTCCTGTCGGATGAGGGGCACACCTACATGCACCTCACCTACGATCTCGACGAAAAGGACTTCCAGAAGGGCACCCGGCAAAAAATCATCAGCAACGCGCTCTCTGCCTTCCGCGTCGAGGACCGGGACGGCGAACTGATCGCGCGCGTCTCGGAGGACCGTTTTGGCGATGCTTTGTACAGCTTCGTGCAGGCGCTACTCAAGGTCACCGACGTCACGTTTCTGACCCGCGAGCGCGTGCGTTCGACCTTTATGGAAGACTTCCAGGCGCTGATCGAGGAGACTGTCCCGGAAGCCCGGCGCACGTTCAACTGGTACGACCCTCAGCACGACCCGCAAGCCAGCTACACCGTGGACTGCCGCATCAACGGCATGCGGAAGCCGTTGATGGTGTTTGCGCTGCCAAACGACGACCGCACCCGCGACGCCACCATCGCGCTGCTGCAATTTGAGAAGTGGGGCTTGCCCCACCAGTCGATGGGCATCTTCGAGGATCAGGAACAAGTCAATCGCAAAGTCCTCGCCCGGTTCACGGACGTCTGCGAGAAGCAGTTTTCCAGTCTTACCGGCAACCGGGAACGCATCGCCAAGTATTTGAGAGAAACCATCGAAACCAATGGCTAATGGAGGATCACCGGACATGGCGGACCAATTGGAACGGCAACCTTCTCTTCTCGCTGGCGAACCTTGTGAGGAGCGGGATCCGGTCGAATGCCTTGGCCTGACGTTCGAGAACGATCAAGCCCGACGCGCCTACTTCCTGGCGCGGCTGCGTGAGAAGTTGAAAGATCCTGAGTTTCGCAAGATTGAGGGGTTCCCCATTGGTTCGGACGAGGACGTCCTGGCATTGTCCGATCCGCCGTACTACACTGCCTGCCCTAACCCTTTCGTAGCGGACTTCATCAAGCATTACGGCAAACCCTACGACCCGAACCAGCCGTACCACCGCGAACCATTTGCCGCGGACGTAAGCGAGGGAAAGAACGATCCCATCTATAACGCTCATTCCTACCACACGAAAGTGCCGCACAAGGCCATCATGCGGTACATCCTCCACTACACCGAGCCCGGGGATATCGTCTTCGACGGTTTCTGCGGAACGGGAATGGCGGGAGTCGCGGCGCAGCTATGCGCGGACAGATCGGCTGTCGCGGCTCTAGGCTACACGGTCACTCCGGACGGGCTGGTGCTGGACGAGGCACAGAACGTCATCTCCCGGCTGGGTCCGCGCATCCCGATCCTCAACGACCTCTCTCCAGCGGCGACTCTCATAGCGGCTGGATACAACCTGACCAATGACCCAACGGGGTTTGCGGCCTGCGCGAAAAGTCTGTTGGCCAGGTTCAACCGCGAGTACGGTTGGATGTATGAGACACGCGATCCTGCAACCGGCGCACACTGTCCCATCAACTTTACCGTCTGGTCCGAGGTGTTTTCGTGTCCGGATTGCTCAGGCGAGATTGAGTATTGGAATCTCGCTTACGACGAATCGTCTGGAAAGATTGACGACTTGCTCATATGCCCGCATTGCTCGGCCGAGCTAGCCAAACGCAGCCTTGTCCGGAAGACAAATACATACTTCGATAAGGCGCTCCAACGGACGCGGACCCGACAGGTCTTGCGTCCCGTTGAGATTCATTACCAACTCGACGGTGAGAGCAGGCGGAAGGGGCCGGACGAATTAGATTTCAATACCTTGAAAAGAGTTGACGCCATTCTGGACTCCATAACGTACCCCACGGACTTGATGATGTTCGTTCCTGAAGGGGAAGAATGGGGCGATCTCTTCCGTGGTTACCACGAAGGCATTAGCCGGGTGCACGATTTCTTCCTTCCCCGGCAACTGGCCACATTCTCCTTGCTGTGGAGCCTCGGGGAGGATCTCCCAACCGAGGAGGCCAGGAGACTGTGGCGGTTCACGTTGCAGAGTGTCATGGTTAGCTTTACCCGGAGAAACCGATTCCGCAAGCAAGCCTACTCTCAAGTGAACACAAATCTGAGTGGAACACTTTACCTTGGCTCAACGGTAAGCGAACCAAGCCCTTCCTACGTTCTCTCCGGAAAGATCAAGCGGTTTAGCGGTGCGGTACCTTCTAACGGGACGCGAGCGATTGTGACGACGGGATCACTCGTACGCATTGGTCTGCCCAAGGACTCAGTTGACTATGTCTTCATCGATCCCCCGTTTGGGGACAACCTGCCCTACGCCGAGCTGAACTTCCTCTGGGAGGCTTGGCTGAAAGTATTTACGAATTCATGCCAGGATGCCGTGGTCAGCGGTTCGCAGAAGAAAGATCTGGCCGTCTACACGGAGATGATGGCGGCCTGCCTGGCTGAGGTGTACCGCGTTCTAAAGCCAGGCCGGTGGGTGACGGTCGAGTTCCATAATTCGCGAAACGCTGTCTGGACTGCGATCCAGGAGTCACTCGGTCAAGCTGGTTTCATCATCGCGGACGTCAGCGTCCTCGATAAGGGGATGAAAACCAAGAAACAGATGCACGCAAAAGCCGTCGACAAGGACCTCGTCATATCGGCCTACAAACCGAATGGCGGTCTTGAGAGCCGCTTCCATTTAGAGGCTGGGACCGAGGATGGTGTATGGGACTTCGTTAGGACCCACCTCGGCCAGCTTCCTGTCTCTTTATACAAGGGTGGCCAACTCCAAGTAATCGCAGAGCGACAAAAGGTGCTCTTGTTTGATCGAATGGTCGCCTTCCACGTCCAACGAGGAGTAACCGTGCCTCTGTCCGCCGGGGAGTTTTATCAAGGCCTAGCAAACCGGTTTGCGGAGCGAGATGGCATGTATTTTTTACCAGAGCAGGTGGCTGAATACGACCGCAAGCGGATGACGGCTCGCGAGGTGGTGCAGTTCGACCTATTCGTTTCAGATGAGGCATCGGCAATCCAGTGGCTCAAGCGGCAACTTGCTGCCAAGCCTCAGACATTCATGGAGTTGCAGCCGCAGTTTATGCAGGAAACACAGGGGGGGTGGCAGAAACACGAAAGGCCGCTTGAACTCTCGGTCTTGCTGGAGGAGAACTTCCTGCGTTTCGATGGCAACGGTGAAGTCCCCAGCCAGATTCACGCTTATCTGTCAAGCAACTTTAAGGATCTCCGGGGTTTGTCAAAGGACCATCCTGCGTTGCGAGCCAAGGCGAAGGATCGGTGGTATGTTGCTGATCCGGCCAAGGCGGGCGATCTCGAAAAACTGCGGGAGCGGGCGCTCTTGCGAGAATTCAACGAATACCGGGAATCTAAGCAGAAGAAGTTGAAAATGTTTCGCGTGGAAGCTATACGCGCAGGATTCCGGTTTTGCTGGCAGCAAAACGACTATTCGGCGATCTTGGCTGTGGCGGAAAAGATCCCCGAGGACATCCTCCACGAGGACCCCATGTTGCTGATGTGGTACACCAACAGCCTCACGCGCGCGGGACGGCAAGCATGATTACCAAATGGAAGTTGTTCAACTTCAAGTCGATCAATCAAGGCGATCCGCTGGAGTTTGGGCCGCTGACGATCTTTGCGGGGGCAAACAGCAGTGGCAAGAGCACTTTGCTGCAATCGATGCTTTTGATCAGCCAGACTCTGTCCCATAGGATCCGGTCGCGGTCTGTGGTTTTGAATGGCGCCCTCACCCGATTGGGGCAGTTTGATGATCTGAAGTCCAACGGAGGCGCAGCCAACCAGATTGTCGTGGAATGGGAGTGCGTTCCCGCCGGCGAAAGCCCTTTGATGGCGCTGGACGGTCCCCAGCCGTTTGGCCGGCGGGTAGTTTTCTACGGCAGAAGTACGGAGCGAATCCGCCGCGTCTCGTGCGAGTTGGCCTTCGATTGTGACCCAGACAGCCCACAACGGGAACTCTACCAGTTGCAGCCGCAGTTATTCTCCTGCCGAGTCGCCACCACGGCAGTGGACGAGGAGAATGTGGACGTCCATTCCTGGATCGAGGTCCGGCGCGCCTCGCTGGCAGGCTTGGATGCCGGAGAGAAGATGCGGCGGCTTTCCGTGGAGGATGCCCCGAATGAGCCGGTCCGGCAGAGCCTGGAGCTGGATGTCAGCCTCGACTCCGAATCTGTAAGCGACATCCGCGTTGATTATCCCACGGCGGAGCCCGTTGGATGCCTTGTCCGTCACTTCTTACCGGACACGGTGGCGCTACGCATCAACGTGACCGAAGAGGAGGCACGGGCCATTGTCAGTACGGTATGCGATGACTCGCCGAGAGGCCCACGCCGGCGCGTTGGTCCCGATCGCGACATCTTGATCCCTGAGCAAGCTTTGGCGCTCTTGCGCGAAGTAATCGGGGCAGAACTTTTGCGAGATTTGTTTCCTCCCCAGCAACAGGCACTCCTGAGCGAGCCAGGAGAGGTGGCTGGATCTACGGGCGTGTCGCTTCGCGACTGGAGTGATCGCATCCGGCGCCTGCCGCCAGCGCGGCGCCTGGAAATCCGGCAGCGCATCCGCGAGCAAGCGGAACTCGCTGACCGGCTTCTTGGTCTGATTCGCGGAGAAAGATCAGACCGGTTTGAAGTCATCCCCTACCGCCCGCCGACCAATGTGCTCGACGGGGTGATGTACCTGGACTACTTTTTCAGCGCCCGGGTGAAGTATCTTGGACCGCTTCGGGACGAGCCAAAGGCTCTCTACCCTTTGGCGCCGGGCGTTGATCCGACCGATGTGGGACTGCGTGGGGAGTACACTGCCGCTGTCCTGGATTTGAACAAAGGCCAGCGAATCCGGTACATCCCAACTTCCGCGTTTCGAGGAGCGGAAGTGCCAGCGAAAGCCCAGGTTCTGGTCAGGACTCTCGAGGCGGCGATGCTGGACTGGTTGCAATACCTTGGGGTCGCCGAAAATGTCCAGACCAAGGACCGCGGGAAGTTCGGCCACGAACTAAAGGTCGTCTTGCCTGGGCGAACTCAAGCTCACGATCTGACCCACGTCGGGGTTGGCGTCAGTCAGGTTCTGCCAATTCTGGTGATGTGCCTCCTCGCCGAACCGGATACAACCTTGATTTTCGAACAGCCGGAACTCCATCTGCACCCCAGGGTGCAGACTCTGCTCGGCGATTTCTTTCTGTCAATGAGCTTACTTGGCAAGCAGTGCATCCTGGAAACGCACAGCGAGTATTTGATCAACCGCCTCCGGTTCCGTGCTGCGGCTTCCGCAGACGATGAAGTCTCGAAGAAGATCGTGATGTACTTCGTCGAAAAACCGGCAGACACATCTGTATTCCGCCGTGTGATTGTGAACGAGTACGGCGCCATAGCAGATTGGCCGGAGGGGTTTTTCGATCAATCCCAGAACGAAGCCGAAGAGATTCTAAAGGCGGCGACGCGCAAGCGACAGTCTCAAGGAGGAAGGCTGCCACGTGCTGAGCGTCACAATTGACACTGCTGTTTTCGCCCCGCCGCCGCCAGGTTCGCCAAAAGAAGCCGTCTACAGCTTTGTGGCCACTCTCCTTGAATGGCGCGAGGCAAGAGAGAGTGGCCGAACGAAGGTCTACACCAGCAGGTATGCGGCGGATGTTCTCATGAACGGGAACTTGTACCCCCTCCGTCCTCACCTGAGGGAGCTGCTGAAAGACGCCGGCGTGTTCGAATACGACGCGAACACGATTGCGGTTGTGGCAGAGACGCTGCTCAATTCGGAAAAGGTCGAGGACGCCCTGCGAATCTCCTACGTGCTTGTGGACGGCCTGACCATTGAACCGGATGTGTTTTGCTCACACACTCCCGCCGAATTGCAGGCCGAAGCTGAGCGATGTGCGGTGATCTTGTCGCTCGCCGGTCAATACTGCAATGAACCGGTCACCCGCGGTCACGCGATCGCCATTCGGGCCAAGGACGTCTCGGTGGCAATCCGGGTTCGCGGGCTTCTCCAGGACATCGAGCATCAGCGCGACGATCTCGGGAACCTTCCCATGGCACCCGACTGTTTCGAGGGCTCGACCTTAGTTTGCAGCAGCCTCCATCATCTCTTGGTCAGAGTGGATGCGGCTGAGGTTCTGAAACGTGCCACTCATGCCAGTCAGGTCCAGGCTGCAATTACCGTTGCGTGGTATCAACGGCAGGCAGCAACAGGGATGCTGCCGAACTGGGATGATCTCTCGCCGTTCCGGGTAGGAGCCGAATTCGTGAACAGCCTTCAGGCACACCATGTGACGGGGAATCCTGGCCTGGCAGACAGAATTCTTCGTGCGGCGATCGAAACAGTGTGTCACGAACAACTCGCAGACACGCACCGGCTCCGGACTGGACGAGGCGGCGGCGATCCCCAGCGGATGCGGGGCGGAGACGCTGCCTGGCGGAGGGATATCGACTACGAGTATCACCTTCACTACTGGGAGTGTGAAGACGGAACGGTAGAATTCGCATCGGTCGTTGTTCACGACGACTTTTCGATTCCGGAATGAGAGCGTGGCATGACGGCCCAGAACCGTGGACTCGAGGCGAGGTCGGCTTGGTAGAGAGCGGCGGAGATTGGTTCTACGACAACAGCCGGCGCCTGCGCTGCCGGGTGCTGGAGCACGTCGGCACGTGGGGCCAGCAGACGGTCCGCGTCTGGTACCCGGAAGCGCAAACCATCCTCCTGGTTGACCCAAGCCAGTTGACGCCGGTTGAACAGCTTCGGACCAGCCCGCAGGAGATCGCCTACGTTACTGCCGCGGCCAAAGTGGCTGATGCCTTGGAGGAGAACACCCTTCTGGCGCCCATTGAATCGTCGGTGATCCCCCTGCCACACCAGATTCTCACCCTGCTCAAAGCCGTTTCTTCCGATCGCGTCCGGCTCTTGCTCGCCGACGAAGTTGGACTGGGCAAGACCATCGAGGCCGGGCTCATCATCAAGGAACTGAAGTTGCGTGGTCTGGTGCGGCGGGTACTCGTCGTCGCGCCCAAGGGGCTGGTGAATCAGTGGGCGGCAGAGATGCGGCTGCATTTCGGCGAGCAGTTCCGCCTCTTGCTCCCGAGCGACTTCCCGGCATTCCGACGCGTGGCAGGGCATGACAACGTCTGGAAGATGTACGACCAGATCATCTGCCCGATGGATGCCGTGAAGCCCATTGAGAACCGGCGCGGGTGGTCGAAGGAACAAATTGCCGAGCACAATCGCGACCGCTTTGAGGATCTGCTCGCTGCCAACTGGGATCTGATCGTCATCGACGAGGCGCACCGCCTTGCCGGCACCACGGATCAAGTGGCGCGTTACAAACTGGGGCAGGGACTCGCCGAGGCGGCGCCGTACTTGCTTCTGCTGACGGCAACACCTCATCAGGGCAAGTCGGACGCGTTCCACCGTCTGATTTCTCTGCTCGACAAAACCGCTTTCCCGGATTCCTCTTCCGTCAGCCGCGAGCGCTTGGAGCCGTACCTGGTTCGAACTGAGAAGCGCAGAGCCATCGACGCCCAGGGCAACCCGCTGTTCAAGCCGCGGCGCACGCAACTGGAGCCCGTGGTGTGGAATGACCGCCACGCGCTTCAGCGGCAACTGTACGAAGCGATCTCGGAGTATGTCCGCATCGGGTACAACCAGGCGATCCGGGAGAAGAAGAACTACGTCGGCTTCTTGCTAATCCTGATGCAGCGGCTGGTGACCTCATCCACACGGGCGATCCGGACTACGCTGGAGCGGCGCCTGGAAATGCTTCAGGCGCCCGAGGAGCAGCTTTCGCTCTTTCCGCCAGGGTTCGAAGAGGAGTGGCCCGATCTGGACGGCCAGGAGCAAGTGGAGATGCTCCTGCGGATGCGGACCAAGGCTTTGCGAAACGAGCGCGCCGAGGTACAACTGTTGCTGGATCTGGCCAGGAGAACCGAGGCCACGGCCGCCGATGCCAAGGCGGAGGCGCTTCTCGATTGGATCTACCGCTTACAGCAGGAGGAGACAGATCCAGACTTGAAGATCCTGCTATTCACGGAGTTCGTGCCGACTCAGGAGATGCTCCGGGATTTCCTCACGGATCGGGGCTTTTCGGTGGCGTGCCTGAACGGCAGCATGGACATGGAAGCGCGCAAGCAGGTGCTTCAGGCGTTTGCCGGTGATGTGCGCATCCTGATTTCCACCGATGCCGGCGGCGAAGGTCTGAACCTTCAGTTCTGCCACGTAGTCATCAACTACGACATCCCCTGGAACCCGATGCGGCTGGAGCAGCGAATTGGCCGCGTGGATCGCATCGGGCAGACTCATGTCGTTCGAGCGGTAAACTTCGTGCTGGAGGACACCGTTGAGTTTCGGGTCCGGGAAGTGCTCGAGGAGAAGCTCGCGGTTATCTTGAAGGAGTTCGGCGTCGACAAGACGGGCGATGTCCTCGATTCTGCCGACGCCGGGGAGATCTTTGACGAGTTGTACCGAGACGCGATCCTAGACCCATCCGCCGTCGAGATCAAGGTGGACTCGGTTCTTGCGAAAGTGCGGGCGCAGGCCGAGGCCATGCGCCGAAGCACCAGCCTGCTGGCGCAGACGGCAGAGTTGAGCCCTACGGAGGCCCAGCGGTTGCTTGGACATCCGTTGCCTTACTGGTTGGAGCGGATGACCGTGAACTACATTCAGAATGCCGGCGGCACGGCCGAGAGAGGCAAGATCGGCTGGAGACTGCGCTGGCCAGACGGAACGGTGGTCCCGGCTGCCGTTTTCACACTGGCGGACGCGGAGCGCCATCCTGCGGCGGTCCACCTGACGTTGGAGGAGCCGCGCATTCGGGGCATCGCCACGCGACTGCCTCGCTTCGTGCCCGGACAGCCAATCCCGTGCATCGGGCTCAAAGGGCTTCCATGGGAGATTCGAGGTCTGTGGTCGCTGTGGACGGTTGCGATCCGCAGCGCGGAATGGGGAAAGGAACGTGTCCTCGCGCTGTTCTTGCACGACGACGGACGCGTCCTTCCACCGACGGCGAGGCGTATCTGGACCGCGCTTCTGGAGGGAGTTCCGGAACCGGTCCGTTACCTGGAGGGCATGGAAGGTGACCGCGCGTTCACCGAGTTAACCGATGCGGCTGAGAGCCATGGTCGAGGCCTTTACGAAGAATTGCTGCGGTTTCACCGGAACCGTCTGGCAAGAGAAGCTGAAAATAAGCGGTTTTCGTTCGAGACAAGAAGGCGGGCGATCGAGCGTATCGGCTTACCTGCAGTTCGCCAGCACCGGCTGAATGAGCTCGCCCGGGAGGAAGCGCTTTGGGCCCGTGAATCAGAAGCGTATTCGCACGTTCATCCCGAATTGATCCCGAGATTGTTGCTCCGGGTGGAGGGTCTCGGTGATGCCTGATTGGCGCGATCAGGTTCTGAGGGAATTCACGCCGGGCGTCCAACCGTTGACGGTTGTTGCCGATCCAGATGGTTTGTTAACCGAACCTAGGCTTAACCAGGCGCTCGCCGAGCGAGGCTTCGAGATGCTGGTGTTTGAAGAACCCATCTCGTTTCGATTCGCATATGAGTCGCGCATCCGCTGCCGGTTGGATGCTGGCGAGACCGCTGACCTGGTGATCCTCTGCGACCGGGGGCAACCCAGCGAGCAGCTTCCGTTCGATGTCCTATCCAGGGCCAGGCCGCTTTCTTTCTCCCTGGCAGACTTCTTCCCGAACTTGAGCTATCCGGTGTTGCGGGCACTGGAACCGCAATACCTGGACTTGCTCTTCGAGGCTCAGAAACGCTTCAACCCAGGGGTCTTGGGCGACAACGCCACCAAGGATTTCATCCTGCGCCATGTGTTTGAGATCGCGGCGGAACTGATCAAGACCGAAGCTGACCTCCTCCGGGTACTGTTGCGCAGGCACTATAGGCTACAAGTAATTCCTCAGCCCTTTATCGACAGGTTGGTGGCGATTCTAGATCAGAGCGGGCGGTTTCAAGAGTGGCCGCTGGCGGATCTGTTTAACAGCCGAAGTCTGTTCTTCAACTTCCTCCAGGAGCGGTGGCCGCGGTTTCTGGAACGTCTCACCGGAATACCAGCGCCTCAGCAAGCGCCTTTGAGCGTGCGGGGACCCGAGGATCTGCCGTTCGACAATCCGGACATCCGCGTGTACGTCGACAACCTCTTTGTGGAAGGGATGCTCCATGCTGTCGATTGGGCGCCATTGACCGAAGGATGGGCGGCTGTTGGTGTCCGGCAGAGCCCGCAATTGGACCGGGCGCGCCGCTTTGCTGCACTTGCCGACGCTGTGGAATGTGAAATGCCGGGCGAAGACGCTCGATATGGCGAGTGGCTTTCGTTCGCACTAACCTGGGCAGAGTTGGGCGTGTTGACGGCGGAGATGGGACCGGATTCGGCCGCCGATGTAGCGAAGCGCATGGCAGCGCTGCGGGCTTGCGTGGACACTCGGTTTTGCGGCTGGCTACAGCAACGATTTGGCAGCTTGAGCAGTTTGCCTGCGACGGCGCCGGTGATGGTCCACCACATCGCGCGCTTTCTCGCCGGTCGCCGTGAAACTGCCGGCAAGGTTGCATTGGTGGTAGTCGATGGGATGTCGTTCGATCAATGGTTGGTGATCCGGCACGAGATCAATCTCCAGCGCCCGCACTGGAGGTTCGACGAGAACGCCGTGTTCGCCTGGATACCGACGATCACGAGCGTATCGCGGCAATCCATCTTCGCCGGAAAGGCACCGTTGTACTTCCCTTCCAGCATTTATTCCACGGACCGGGAACCGGCCTTGTGGCAGCAGTTTTGGGCTGTGAGCGGCCTTGCTCCACATGAAATCGCATTCTCCAGAGGATTGGGAGATTCCGACGCGCTGCCTTCTCTGGCGGATGAATTGACAGCACCGAAGCTTAAGGTGGTGGGCGCGGTGGTCGACAAAGTCGACCGCATCATGCACGGTATGGAGCTAGGCACGGCCGGCATGCACAATCAGGTTCGTCAGTGGGCATGTGAAGGGTTCCTTGCCCGGTTTCTGGACATCCTCATCGGCGCAGGATTTGAGGTCTACCTCACTGCGGATCATGGCAACGCGGAGTCCATCGGCTGCGGGCGTCCGAAAGAAGGGCTCACAGCGGATGTTCGCGGTGAGCGCGCCAGGATCTACTCCGATCCCATCTTACGCGCCGGTGTTGCTGCGAAGTTCCCCGCAGCCATTCCATGGAAGCCAATGGGTCTCCCAAACGACTTCTTGCCGCTCCTGGCAGGAGACCGAAGTGCATTTATCGCAGAAGGGCAACGGACTGTTGCGCACGGTGGCGTGACATTGGAAGAGGTTGTCGTACCCTTGGTTCGGCTGGTTGGAGGAAACGCATGAGCGGTCGCCAAGGCATGATTGGCTATAACCGGACCGTCAAGCTCCGTTGGCTGGATGAGACGGTCGACCTGTTTTTGGCGGGCCTGTCTGATGCTGAGATCTGCGAAGCCTTGCGCGAGCGTCTGAAAGACGAGCTTTCGGTGGGCAGTAAAGCCCAACGCGGCAGCCGCGAGAAGACAATCACTCTGCTGTTGAAGACGTGGGTCCGGGTTCCACCGCCACTGCGGGCGCTGCGAGATGATGCCATCCAGATGGTGCAAGGGATGAGGCGTTCAGAAAGGCTCCCACTTCATTGGGGCATGACCATGGCCGTGTATCCGTTCTGGCGACTAATCGCCGATGTCACGGGCCGCCTCTTTCGGCTCCAGGGTGTCGCCACGCCAATGCAGGTTCAAAGGCGGGCAAAGGAATTGATGGGCGAGCGTGAAGCCGTGGCTCGGTCAACCAGGTACGTCCTTCGCGCTTTCGCCAATTGGGGCGTGGTTTGTGATTCTGCCAAGAAGGGAGAGTACCAACCTGCTACGCCAGTAGTCGTGAACGATTCACGGTTGGCGGCGTGGCTGCTCGAAACGGTGGTTGTGTCGTCGGCTGATGGCAGAACGGATTTTTACAATCTTGTGAACAGCCCCTGCCTGTTCCCCTTCCAGATCTGCCGGATCGCACCGGCCCAACTTGCGGGGACCGGACGTCTCGAAATCGTCCGGCTCGGCCTTGAAGAAACACTGGTCCGCGTGGCATCGGGCGGTTAAGAAGGGTCAATGAACCAGAGTTGGGCACAACGTAACGAGGAGAAGGCCACGCTCACTGTATTGGCTGTGTTGTTGCCGGGTTTCTTGGGCAGCCGATCAAGACCTGGCAATTTGCTGAAGCAAATCCGCCTGACACATCTGCATGACGAATTGTGCGAGGACGGCCGGCGCCAAGCCTTGCCAATAGCTTGACCAACAGGAAATGAGCACTGGCAACTCGAGCGAAAGCATAGTTCAGCAGCGCATCAAAGCGGCTGGGGAACCCTAGCGAATCAACATCTCCAGCCACTACGCCACGGCGACTTTTCATTCGCGTGAACGAACGCGCACAGAAGCGGGTTCGGGCCAGGCGGCAGTCTGCGATGCGTTTCTCGATCTGATCACTGATGTTGATCGCCGCCGGTCGCAGGACCCGTTCTGACATGGCGTACACGAGTGGTGCGCAAAACATTCGACCCTCTGGCCGCCTCCTGCCGTGTGCTTGATGGAGGGCACTGATCGCATTGGGGGGAAGGTATCAAGTCAATTCTTCCGGCGGCGCGCTGCGACACGTTCGACAAAAGGACGATGTTCGAACCTTTGCTGAATCTGCTCTAGATGAAGACGGCAGAGTCTCGAACGCGGCCGTTGGTGCCCCGTGCGATGAGCTCGTGTCGTTGATGTTCCTCAAGTAAGGCGTTGCGTACAACTTGCAGTCCCAATGCCAGCGCAGATTTGGCTGATTTCCCCAGGTGTTCACAACCAGGACTCCCTCAAGAATCGAATCTGTTGCGCCATGAATCTGATCGCCAGTGTCGCCTAGCATTTTCTCATCGAAGGATGAGCCTGAAGAATCTGTGCGAATGTGGGAATCGTGTAGCGATTTCCGAGGGCGGTGGGAGCGGTGGGAAACTGCGGACCAGTTTTCCACAGCTTCCACGGCCCGGCATTTCCACAGCCTGCTCGTCGTCGTTCTGCGCGGCGCGCTCATACGATCTTCCGCGCGATGCGCCGGAAAAGGTCTCGCTTGGCTTCCTGCATGAGGATGGTGGCTTCCGTGTCGGTCTGAGCGCCGGCTTGCGTGTGTAGGTGCGCCGCCGTGATCTCCGGGCGTAATCGCTCTTCCCAGCCGGCAGCTTCCTGCAGCAGTTCGTACGGCGTCGCCCACCTGCGATAGGCGCGTTTGATCTTGCCTTTGCCCAGGTGCTGCAGTTCCGGCGCCGTGCAGGGCCGGTGGAAGTTGACGTAGGGGTTCCTACGCTCGCGGTAGAACCGGGTGATCTCTTCGGCGTGCTGGGCGTCGATGTAGCCGTAGCCCAGATGCTTGCGGATCACGGCGCCGTTCTTGGCCTCCACCAGCCCGTTGTCGTTGGAATGGCGCGATCGCGACTTGGTCTGCTCGATCAGCAGCTCGCCCAGCAGGCGTGAAACGTCGTAGTTGATGTACTCGCTGCCGTTGTCGGAATGAAAGCCGCGGATCTCGAATCGAAACTGCGCGAGCATGGCTCCCATCACCGGAATCAGCCACCATTCCGAGATTTTCGGCGTGGCGGCCCTCACCTGCCACTGCGTCACTTCGTCCACGGCGTTGATGTGATAGACGCCCTTGGCGCCGTCGAAGTCGCCTTGATGCACGGTGTCGATCCGAAGGTATCCGGGCTGCCCGTTGGGCTGCGGCCGCCGCCGCGCGCCAATGGCGATCACCGTGGGCCGCGTCGGCTCATAGCTGGCGTTGCGCTTCCGGTAGCCCGCAGTGGCGCGCAGCCGGTAGATCTGCGCCAAACTGATCCGCGCCAGCCGCTCGTAGGCCGCCTGGCCGTACACTTCGAACTCGCGCGCCAGAATCCGCCGCGTCGCCGGCCCGCTCAGGTTGCCGTGCGCTCTGTCCACATAGGCCAGCAGATCCACATCCGCCTTGGTGTAGCGCGCCGCGAGCTGATGCCGCTTGTACTCGGCTACCTTCACCCGCCCCGTCTCCAGATAGCTCTTGATCAGCCGCGTCACCTGCGCCCGGCTCAACCCCGTGATCTTTTCCACGTAGCGCCACAGCAAACCCTTGTCGGCCTTGCCCTGCCGGGGGTACTCATCATGCACCAGAATCCGCTCCACCCACCCGTAGATCTCCGCCCGCCCCTGCGCGGCGAACTCCACCGGCTCCGCTCCCGCCAAAACCACCCCTTTTCGGCACACCTCTCACCACGCCCGCAACCGCCCTTGTTTGCTGCGCGCCGTGCAGATATTCGCTAGGAGGTTATTGGCACACCTCGCTGGGCCTGCCCGGGCTTTGGCAAGCCCGACGCACGGCCGCCTTGCTCACGCCCAACGCTTGCGCAATCCGCCCCCAGCTCCAACCCTGGGTCCTCAGTTGTCGCGCCTGTTCCCGGTCGAAGACCGCCCGTGGCCGCCCCAGCCGCTTGCCCAGCCGCCGCGCCCGCTCTAGCCCCGCTCGGACCCGCTCGCTCAGCCG
>Ga0123519_10005144_pt1 | contig 20996 bp, 12 predicted proteins | sample YelNatPaOPRAMG02_FD_87396 | JGI IMG/M metagenome (GOLD analysis project Ga0123519, IMG submission 87396) | Hot spring microbial communities from Yellowstone National Park - Yellowstone National Park OP-RAMG-02 (version 2) | ecosystem: Environmental > Aquatic > Thermal springs > Hot (42-90C) ...
AGATAGTTCCGAGATATGAGCGGTTAAGTCCAGCAATGAAAAAGTTATTGCCACAGCTATATTTGCATGGTCTATTGACTGGAGACTTTCAAGAATCCTTTGGCTGGTTATTTGGCGAGGATGTACCATTATCACCTTCAACGATTGTTCGATTGAAACAACAATGGGAAGAGGGATGCAAGCAGTGGAAGGTCTGCGTTCAAAAAACAACAACACAAAACTACGATATGCCACCTAAAAAATTTGTACAAATATTGACATTTACTGTAGCGAAATTATTTGTTTATTATCTTATTAAACAAACGGAGGACTAATGGGACAAGTCTTGAGTCGTGAAGAACTTGCAATTGAAATAAGAAGCCTGAAGGAGAGAGGAAAAAAAATCGTTTTTACTAATGGAGTTTTTGATATTTTACACAGGGGCCACATCGAGTACCTAAGTAAGGCCAAGGCGCTAGGGGATATTTTGGTGGTCGCTGTGAATACAGACTCTAGTGTTCGTCGGATTAAAGGTGAGAAACGCCCTGTCGTGCCGGAGAGCGATCGGTCATTTGTGCTTGCAAACCTGGCAGTTGTAGATTATGTGTGCCTATTTCCTGAAGATACACCTTATGAAACGATACATATGCTTCGACCAAACGTGTTAGTGAAAGGATCCGACTATACTATTGACAAGATTGTCGGCAGAGATATAGTTGAGGGAGATGGGGGGCAGGTCGTAACCATAGAATACTTGACCGGAAAGTCTACCACAGGCATTATTCAGCGAATTATCGAAATGAATTGCTCCTAGTAACCTCATAACACATATTGCCCATTATTTGCAGCCTGAAGCGTGGAACAATTTCTATGCTCGTTACTTCCTAGTTGCTTCGTTGCCGCTTGGCCGATCAATATTTTTTCTCAGGTGCCTTCAGTGTCTATTTAAACAGTTGAACTTTCGATTTTCATAAAGTTGTTTCGCAAGGTAATGCAACGGCCCAACTCATTTCGGGATGCAATCATTCGAGTGTATGTTAATAGTATAGGTAAGGAGTGATTAACGAATGACAGATCGAATCAAATTTATTCAAGACTCTCTCGCAAGTAGCGCCAGGACAAAGATGGATATACTTGCATGTTGCTCGGATTATGTGTCGAAAGCTGTATCCATCATTAAGGATACACTGATGAATGGTAATAAGTTGCTGTTGTGTGGAAATGGGGGAAGTGCGGCGGATTGTCAGCATATCGCGACGGAGTTTACAATCCGTTTGAGTCACGAAATTAAGAGGAAAGGGCTTCCTGCAGTGGCTTTGACTACGGATACGTCGGCAATGACAGCTGGTGGAAATGACATAGGATTTGAGAACACCTTTGCTCGTCTTGTTGAAGCACTCGGAAATAAAGGAGATGCACTTATTGCAATATCTACAAGTGGGAATTCTGAGAATGTTCTTCGAGCTGTGCGCAAGGCTAAACAGAACCAAATTAGTGTTGTTGGTTTCCTTGGCCAGGATGGCGGGAAGTTAAAATCGCTCTGCGATGTTGCCATAATAGTCCCTTCTAATAACACCCAGCGAATTCAGGAGGGGCATATAACAATAGGTCATATAATCGCTGAACTGGTCGAAATTGAACTGTGCGCCGAGGGCACTTAGTATAATAGCCCCTAATATTTCGTAGGTCTGACTCGTTACTGCGGCCATTCGACTTAAGAAAGGCAAACAAAGCTTCTCACGCGGTAACATATTGACTTTATTTGTTGATTGCTAGAGAAACATAGTTATTGTAATCTGCTAGTTGTAGGACGCACGAGCTACGGCAAAAGTATCGGAAAAATCTCTTACGAAGCCTAGCCAGGTAAAGCCATTTCATCTTGCTCATTTGCGGCGAGACAATCCCGAGACAAGGTCGATTAGCCGTGTTTTCATTACTAAGAAAGTTGGCAGTTTCATATTGGCATGAGCGTAGTGTTCAGCAAGGTATGGAATCACGATTAAGCTAATACAAAAGAGCTTGCTCAGCTTCGCTTTGTCGCTCTAGGTCATGATGCTGGATTCTTGGGAGACAGTCCGATCTGCAGGTTAAGGTAAAAAGATGCTGAATATCACGGCGGAATTTGCTTGTTGTTGAAAATGGAATAAGTGCGACGGCTGCTGGCGTCGGACAAATACAGAATATTTTAGATCAAAGAAAGGGCAGCACCTTCGTCTGGTTCGAAGTCATGGTGCCCCGAACGTTTATTCGTTATCTGTCCTCAGCTCCGAAGTTGAAGTATGAGTTTTGAGCTGTCCGTCATCGGACCGCGCCTTGATGTGGACCGATAATGCTGAGCTTGATGAACTCAAAATAATTAGCTAGATCAATCTGGGTCAGACGGCTAAGCTTTCTCCAAAGTAAATTGTAAGGGGAGGCGCTGAATAAGGAGGCGTTGTCCGGGTAGTTGCCCAGAACTAGTTTTACATCAAAACCACGCCAATCCTTTCGCCCAGGCGACAGAAATAGCTTTCGACATTCCAAGTCAGCTAGAAGTGACATTACGGACTCACAGCATAATGAGGTCATTGGTAGTAAGATTTATCAGTCATGAATTGAAAAGCCCGAGTTCGTCACAATGTGGTGACATGGGAAGAAAGAGGGCGAACGTTTGGTGTTGAGCGGTGTGTGCTTGTACAGCATTGAGGATGGAGACCTCGGCTCAATGAATAGGGCGGAACTAATAAAGCAACATAAGATCGTATTTAGTGAAATTTAAATTGGCGTTAGCCGAAAATTTTTTAGCCTTAAGAAAAAATGTGTTGTATAGTTAGCTTAAAAATCTTAGTTCTCCAATGTGTTATATTTACTACTTGGTTTGCATTAGGAAAAGTTAGTTACTCAAAAGTTCCCGGTACAGTCGGTTCAGATAGTGTAAGATTAGAAGTAACCGATTATTCTGGAGTAAACAGAATAGATTGGCCCGTAACCAGCGGGATACCGTTACCTAAAGGTGCAGTGAAAGATGAACAAAATATTGCACTCTTTAATTCGGAAGGCAGAGAGATACTGCTTCAAACTTCAGTTTTATCTCGTTATTGGGAATCAGACAGCAGTATAAGATGGGTGCTTCTAGACTTCCGTGCAAATGTACCTACACATGGGACATCCTACTACACAGTAAAATATGGAGATGAAATACACCGTCATCAATTTCCAACAGAACTGAAAGTAAAGAAGGAAGGAAATGAAGTAAGCATAAACACGGGAGTATTGAAGTTTAAGGTTGGACAAGACTTTTTAAGCGATGTACAGATGAAGACGACAGAAGGCTGGAAAGAAATAAGTAGAAGCGAAGGCGGGGACATGACAATGGATATAACAGTGCCGCCTGACACTAATTTACCCGCAGCAGTATTAGGCAAAGGAAGGAATGAAGGACATTACAGTTCAAGAATAGCAAAGGATGTAAAGATAAAGATAGAAGACAATGGACCGTTGAGAGTACAGGTAAAAGTAGAGGGTTGGTATTTGAGGAAAGACGGAAGGAGATTTGGTCCATGGACGTTAAGAGTGAATGCGTATGCAGGTAAGAGTTACTTGAAGATATATCATACATTTGTAAATTCAGATTTACCGGAGAGAGGATTGATAAAGGATGTGGGAATCGAATTACCATTGACGTTGAATGGGGAAGCGAAGGTAACATACGGAACATCTCCAATTTCATCAACAGAAGCAACTGGTAAGAAGAGTTATTATTTACTTCAGGATAAATGGAACAGATACGAGACGTATGAAGGGAAGGAAGAAAAGAAATATGATGGACAGAGTGAAGGCTGGTTAGATGTAACCGGCAAGGAAATAGGTGTGACGGCAATGTTCAGGAATTGTGCGCAGCTATTTCCAAAAGAAATTAAATATCAGAATAATGAGTTGACAATATTTCCATATCCTGAAGATGGAGTAGGACCATTGGATTTAAGAAGGGAAGAAGAGAAGCACACGCCAGGCTGGGAAAAATTTAAGAAAGATTATCCTGCCGGATATGCGCAATATAATGCTGGAGTAGTAAAAGCATATCAAAGAGCTTTAGATGATGGGAATCTTTATTATCTGATGAACCATTCTGCTCTTGGGTTTTCCAGAACTCATGAGATATATCTTTATTTCCACGGTTCGAAAAATAATTCTGAAGATATCAAACATTTGACTAGATCATTTGAAAAGCCTTTGACGGCATTTGCGCTTAATCATTGGTACGATTATACAAACACTCTCGGACATTTTGGATGGAAAGATACAGTTAACTTTCCGCTTGTTGAAAACTATTTTGATAAGAAAGTTGATTGGGCTATAAAAAATCAGAATGTATGGTTTCCAAATCATTTTTGGGGAATTGTTAATTACGGAGGAATGCAAGCGCTGCTGCTTACCGATTCTTCTTCATTAGGTCCGGCAAACAAATGGACCTGGTATTTAGGATTGAGAGGATGGGTAAATGATGAAATTGATGCGCCAAAAGAACTTCTGCTTTATTATCTGAGAAGCGGCGATTATAGAACATTTCTGTTTACGCAGTCTACTGTTAACCAAATGATGGATGTTGTAACTGCCCATTCAAATTTGCCCGACTTCGAACCGGTTAATACAGTTCCAAATTGGAAACTTGGAGGAATGAATAGACATGAATATGATCCTTACGGCGGCGGCGTTTTAGAAAACCATACCTGGAATGAAGGTTTGATTGATTATTATTACTTAACCGGATATAGACGCGCTTACGATGTTGCTTTAGAAACCGGTCAGTTTGCTTTGCGTTTGTACGGAAATGCGAATCGTATTAAGCAATGGCAGTTGTACGAAAAACAATTTGACCGCAACGCCTCCAATAACTGGCGGCTTCTATTAAAGTGTTATGAGCTAACTGGACAGAAAAAATTTAAAGATGAAGCAATCAAGTGGCGGAGGTACTATTTAAAACATAGTCCGTATAGTTACAGCGGATTAGGTCAAGCTACGTTTATGACGGTTAGTTATTTGGTGCCAACTTATGCATTGGATTATAGACTTTTTAGCGACGACAGCAGCGCACAAGAAATTATGAATATTGCTAAATGGATTACTACCATTATGGTCGATGTTGAGAAGAGTAAAATAACTCATACCGAACCAGTCTTGCCCGGTAATATAAAATTAACGGGAAGCTGGGATCCTTATAAGCAGGGATTTCTTGCACCGGCATTAGCATTCGATATTACAAGAGGCGGAGGTCCATTAGAGGATTTGATAAAAGTTTGGGCAAGAGAGCGTTTAAGCTCGTATGAGAGGAATAGCTCTATCAGTATTTCCGTTTCAGATTTTACCGAAATGCGCTGGGATGAGTTTACACCTCTCTTCTATTTCCTTCGCGCTTGTCATGACATCAACTTGACAGAGAAAAAGAAACTCAATTAATGTTTAGGCGTATTTATTACTAATCCATCTTTAAAGATCAAAATAAAATGAACCTAGCCGAGTGGAACACTCGAAAAAAACTTTTACAAAAACAATTTATTAATCTCATTGGAGGATTTCCTAATAACAAGAAAAGAAGTAGACGGAAATAAGATTGGCTGCATCGGTCATTCGCTCGGCGGACAGGAAACTTTATTCGGCAGCGCATTTGATTTTAGGATTAAAGCTGCGGATTTTCAACTTACAAAGCAATTCTTAGGAACAAAGTTACGCATAAGCTGGCTTTGTACATTCCCGTTGTAAACAATATCGGTCACGGTTTCCCAGATCCTACTCGTGAAGAAGCTTATGCGTGGTTTGATAAATGGCTGCGAAACTCTCCATAGTTCAAAAATTATTTTAAAACTCACCCTATAAAAGGAGTAAAAGACATTAGGCTAAAAATTAAATTTATAGTTTTTATTTTCTTGATGATTGAGTCAATATCAACATGTCAAATTAATTCATCGGTTTTTGATGTGAAAAAATATGGTGCCGTTGGTGACGGTAAAACGCTCGATTCACCTGCTATTAACAAGGCGATCGAGGAAGCGGCAGATAAAAGAGGAGGCACAGTTTATTTTCCTGCGGGAACATATTTGTCCGTATCAATTCATCTAAAAAGTAATGTCTCGCTTTATATAGATCAGGGCGCAACAATCCTCGCTGCTAATCCCAAAGACGGTTATAAATATGATTTACCGGAAGAAAACCCATGGAATATGTACCAGGATTTCGGTCATACTTACTTTCATAACAGTCTCATCTGGGGCGAGAACTTAGAGAATGTTTCTATCCTCGGTCCTGGTCTGATAAATGGCGAAGGACTTGTGTGGAGTGGAAGTCAATCGCGCAGCAAGGAAGAGGACCGGGCTCTTTACGGTAAAGCACCTAAAGGTATGAAAATGGGACCATTCGGATATCCGAGTGCAAGCGATGCAGTTGAACCCGGCTGGGGCAATAAAACTATTGCATTAAAACTTTGCAGAAATGTTATTATAAGAGACGTAAGTATTCTTCATGGCGGGCACTTTGCTATTCTTGCAACTGGAGTTGATAACCTTACCATCGAGAACTTAAAGATTGATACCAACCGCGACGGCATGGACATTGACTGCTGCCGCAATGTTCGCGTCTCTAACTGCTCGGTTAATTCACCTTTTGATGATGGAATATGTTTGAAAAGCTCATTCGCTTTAGGCTATTCAAAAGCAACTGAAAATGTTACGATTACAAACTGCTTGGTAAGCGGCTATGAAGAAGGCTCGTTACTCTACGGAACATTCAAACATGAAAATAACAAGCACTGCCAATACGTTCCTATAGGCAGAATAAAGTTTGGTACCGAATCTAACGGCGGATTTAAGAATATAACTATATCTAATTGTGTATTTGATTACTGTCGCGGGCTTGCTCTCGAAACTGTTGATGGTGGACTTCTTGTAGATGTAACTATTACAAACATAACGATGCGTGATATTGTAAATTCACCTATATTCATCAGGCTTGGCAGCAGGATGCGTGGTCCCGAAGGCGTTCCGGTTGGAAAGCTTTGCCGTATAATAATCAGCAATCTTGTTGTTTACAATGCTGAATCAAAATATGCTTCTATAATTAGCGGAATTCCGGGACATGATATTGAAGATGTAAAACTGGATAACATTAAGATTTATTATAAAGGCGGCGGAACAAAAGAACAAGCATCACTTAATCCTCCTGAAAAAGAAGACGCATACCCTGAGCCAGTGATGTTTGGTGACATGCCTGCATACGGTTTTTTTATCCGTCATGTAAAAGGTTTAGAAATGAGTAATATCGACATCAGCTATATGAAAGATGACCTTCGTCCACCGTACGTTTTGAATGATGTTAAAGGCGCGGAGTTTAATTTCATCATGACAGAAAAAGAATCGGGCGTTCCCACATTCGTATTGAAGAATGTTGATGATTTGAGAGTCTTTAAGTGTCAGCATGTGCCGGATAAAAAGCTGGGTCATACGGAGAATTCCAGTTTATAAACTAAACATGAATTTACATACATCGGTAATTTTTAAGACTTCCGATTCTATATTGCAAAAGTATTTGATGAAGTCGGGAAGAAAGCAAAAGGAAATATAAAAAATTTTGGTGAGTACCGGGCTTTAGTGGAGGGAGACGAATACAACAACGTTTGGCTGGAAACCCAGCCAATGGGCGGTTTGATGTATGCCAAAAGAGATCTTTCAATTGCAAGGAACAATGTTCAGCTTAACTTTTTCAGAATGAAGGGGACGTTGGTTTAGCAGCCTATTTTACTCCTCCGGAAATGAGCAAGAACATTGTAGACGGTTCAATCCTATTTCAATAAAATAGCTCCAGATCATATTGAAAAGATCAAATGAAGAGGATGTTTGATAAATGAAATTAACTACCATCTGTTTAACATTATTACTTTTGATTATGCAGACAGCACAGGCAAAAATAAACAACCAGGTAAATTGGCGGGCTGAATGGATTTGGTGCAAGGGCGAACCGCAGCCGAAAAATTTTTACCTCTACGTCCGTAAAGATTTTGAATTACCGTCGAAGACAAAATCTGCTAAGGTGCTTGTTGCCGCCGACAGCCGTTATATATTATTCGTTAACGGTAAATATGTAAATCGAGGTCCTGCAAGATGTGATAGACGATGGGAGTATTACGATGAATGGGATATTGCAAAGTATCTTAAGCCCGGTAAGAATGTAATTGCTGCACTCATACATCACTACGGTGAGTGGACTTTCTCCTATATGCTCGGGCGCGGGGGATTTTTATGCCAGGCAGATATCGAATGTGCGAATGGAAAAACAGTTCGGCTTCAAAGCGATAAAACATGGAAAGTTGAAGCGAGTAAAGCCTGGACACGGCGTAAGTTCCGGATGAGTACACAGCTTGAGTTTAGCGAAATCTATGATGCACGCAAAGCGCCGAATGGCTGGACGTCGATTGATTTTGATGATTCAAATTGGCAGAAGCCCGTATTAATCGGTAAACCACCGTGCGAGCCATGGTCAAGACTTGTACCGCGCGATATTCCTTCTATGCACGATTCACTCATTTATCCTGTTAAAGTTTTGGACGTTGGAACTTTGAGAAAATCAACAGCAAATAATTATCTCTATCACCTGGATTTCAACAGAATATTTGGTCAAACTGATGATGCAGTCGTTTATGCCTCAACATATGTTTGGTCGCCAAGAGATGGTGAGTTTGAAATTTGTGCCGGAAGAGATGATGCGCTAAAGATTTGGTTAAACGACGAGCTTGTTATTAGTCATCTCGTAGCATATGAAGCTCATATGGAGCAAGAAATTAAAAAAGTAAATCTGCATTCAGGCTGGAATAAGATTTTAGCAAAAGTTATCCAGGCAAAGGGCGGATGGGAAATGTATTTCCGTTTTGAGGGTGAAGGATGCCGATCATTGCTTTATTCTCCTTATTCGAAAGATATAAAGACTGCGACTGATTCAGATATTGAAGCGCCCTGGATGATAATTGGTCCTTTCGGAAGCAAAGACCTTAAAACCGGCTTTGATACCGTTTATCCGCCAGAAGAGGAGTTTAATTCAAAATCATTGGGCGAAATTGACTATACTAAAAAATATTCCGGTAAAAATGATAAAGAGATTTCATGGAAATCAGCGGGAAAAGTTCGTCAGGTAATGCCGATCTCACTTATCATGTACCATGAAAAAAGATACCCGCGCTTGGCAAGGACAAAGATTAGTAATATTGATGGATTAATCAAGCAGAATGCAGGATCTGCCGTGATTGATCGGGCAATGCAGAATAAAGACGGAGTTTATATATTGATAGATTTCGGTAAAGAAGTAACAGGATATCCAGGGATCAAAATCGACAATGCAGCCGGTGGTGAAGTTGTTGATATGGGCTATGCAGAAGTTATGCAAACGTTAGACGGGACGGTTATTTCACCTGCATCAAAGAAGATAGGGATAATCAATCCTGATCGCGACGACATACATTACGCTGATCGTTACATCTGTAAACCGGGTGAACAGGAGTTTCAGACATTTGAAAAACGTGGTTTTCGTTATCTTCAAATTTCAATTCATAACGTCACGAAGCAGGTAAAGATTGGTCCTGTTTCACTTTTGTTCTCTACTTATCCGGTTGAATACCGGGGAAGCTTCGAATGCTCGGACAAGCGCTTAAACAAGGTTTGGGAAATCGGCAGATACACCGTTCAACTTAATATGGAGGATGCCTACACAGATTGTCCATGGCGAGAGCGGGGTCAGTGGGGCGCTGATACACGAATTGAAGCGCTTTGCAATTACTATGCATTTGGAGATAGAAAACTAATACGCAAAGCATTGAAACAGTATGCTGAGTCTCAACAGCCAGATGGATTAACGTTAGGTGTTTATCCAACTGATAGGTATGTCAAACTTCCTACTTTCACATTGATATGGGTTTGTACAATTTGGGACTACTATCTTTATTCGGGTGATAAAGAGCTTGTTCGAGAACTTTTCCCTAATGTACAAAAGGCCCTTGAGTTTTTTGATAAATATATTGATGAAAATAACTTGCTCAATAATGTTCCTTACTGGAACTTTATAGACTGGGCAAATGTGGAGAAAAAAGGTGAATCAGCATCTATAAATTGCTTTTACTACCATGCCCTTACTACCGCTGCAAAGATTGCGAAAGCTTTGGGCGATAAAGAATCCGAAGAAAGTTACAGCGAGCGGGCGGAAAAGGTGAAGAAAGCCATCAACACTTATTTGTGGAATCCTCAAGTTGGTGTTTATGAAGATGCTCGTCTCGACGGAGTCCTGAATGGCAAAGTCAGCCAACAATCAAACTCGCTTGCAATCGCGTTTAACGTTGCACCTAAAAAATATTGGTCGAAGATTATCGATTATATTTACGATTCCACAAAAACAGTAGTTCAAGTTGGTTCGCCTTACTTCTCTTTTTATGCGCTTGAAGCAATGTATAAAGCTAACCGTTATGAAGAAGCTCTCCACTACATTTCAAAGCGGTGGGGAGAAATGATAGACTGGGGGGCGACAACATGGTGGGAGAAGTGGCAGCCAGTAGCAAGCTTTTGTCACGGCTGGTCTTCCGCACCAACGCACGATTTGCCTGCAGAATTTCTTGGCGTTAAACCAACCGCGCCTAGCTTTAAAGAACTGGAAATTAAACCTCACCCTGTTTACCTCCAATGGGCAAAAGGTATTGTGCCAACCGTGGGAGGGAACATTAAAGTCGCCTGGCGAAAAATAAAAGCAAAAGATGGATTTGAAATGACAATAGAAATTCCTTCCAACTGTACGGCCGAGATTTTCGTCCCTTTTGAAGGAAGGAATCGAATCAAAGTGAACGGAAAGGTAAATCCAGCTCTGTGGAGTAAAAATATCAATCACCTCACTGATGAAACCGGCTATGCTAGATTTAGGATAAGGAAAGGAGGAAAATATAAATTTCAGATAGAATAAATCAATCAACGACAGGCTGCACACTACAACCAAGAACATACGTAAGGAGCTAAAAATGGCCAAGGGACAAGAATACAACTGGGAAAGAAAAGGTTTCCGTGATGAACGAACCAGTACGGAAATTCTCCAGCTTACCGGATTTCCAACTGTGAATCACGCATTTTATTTTCATGTTCAAAGTTTTACTCCTGATTCGAAAACATTGGTGTTTCTTTCGTATACTGAGTTGAGGCGAGATTCAACCCCAAATATTTTCCGCGTCGATGTAGACGGGACGCATCTGGTTCAACTAACTGATAGTCAAGGAATAGAAAGTGCTGTTCTAGCTCCTGACGGGAAGGCTGTATATTTTTTGATAGGGGGTCAGCTTCGCAGCGTTGATATCAATACTTGTGAGGAAAAGGTCATGGGAGAAGTCGAGGGCGTGAAAGCTTGGATTAATGGACCTAGCCGCGTACACCTTTCGGATACAGGAAGTGTCTCTGCAGACGGAGAATTTTTTATCACGGGTCGACAGATGCTTGATGGCCGAAATGTTATTTTACGTTATAGTATCCACTCTCCAGAAGCGCATATCCTTTATGAGCATCCAACCGGCATAGCTCATGTTCAATTCGATCCATACACGTCTGATAGAATTGCTTTCTGCACATCCAGTGATGAGCATCACCGGAATATTTGGACGATAAAGAGAGATGGAACTGACGGGCACGTTCTCAACCTGCAACATGGCAATGGTCATTTTGCGTGGCTAAAGAGAAATGATATGGAAGGAGTGGTCGTTATGTCTAATACGACTTCGCCGCGCGGGGCGATTAAATATTGCGGTGTAAACCAAATAGATGGAAGGATAATTGCTCAAGGGAAAAATTTTTGGCATGCTTCTCCGAGCAAAGACGGCAAGTGGATTGTTGCAGATACGAACTGGCCTGACGAAGGAATTTATATTATCCATGCATCAACCGGAAAAATCAAATCGCTTTGTTATCCCAAAAGTTCCGAAGGGCATGCGCAGTGGACGCACCCCCATCCGTTCTTTAGTCCAGATGGTAAGATGGTTGTGTTTAATTCTGATAGAAGTGGGCTGCCCCATGTTTATCTTGCAAAAATTTCGGATGAATTTCTAAAAGATTTGGAGAATGAATACGCTTAATGTCAACATGATTCTGTCAGGTTTGATGGTTATATCGTGCTTGCCGTTGAGCACCTTGGAGATTGCATTTGCTCAGTCGGACAGAATTGGATTCCATCAAGCTGTCTATGACGCCGACGGAAAATTGCTGCCTTGGACGAGTTGGAACGATGTCGTTGACCGTGAGGTGAATTGGTATTTAAATTGCCCCCTTGACGAACATGGTTATCCCATATTTGTGTTCACAACATTCATGGACGGTAACTATGAAGGCTACAAGACGGATATTATTCCTTGTACGCAAGACGGCATGGGGATTATTTCTTATTTAAAATATTGGGAGTACAAGAAGAGAAAGAATCCGAAGGTATTGGAATGGGCAAAAAAGATGGGGAACTATCTCGTCTATGAAACCCTTACCCCAGATACGGGGGCGTATCCTCTGTTTACCCGCTCTACAGGCTATAACAAGGATTTTCCCATCAAACGCAGCGGGCAAGGAGACGCAAAGTATGGCGAGAATGTAATAGAACCGGACAAAGGCGGCATAGCGGGCTATGCGCTTCTTAAGCTGTACGATGATACAGGTGAGCACCGTTACTTGAAGCAAGCCGTTCAGAATGCGGATGACTTAGTAAAAAATATGCGCCAGGGAGATTCCTCACGCGCACCGTGGCCGTTCAGAGTAGATGCTGTTTCCGGAAAATACTGGGGCGAGCGAAACGGCAATATGATTTTTATTCTCAGGCTCTTTGACGAATTGATAGCTAAAGGATACTATAAATATAGAGCACCGCGCGACAAGCTGTGGTCATGGATAAAGGAATATCAGATACCTGCGCCTGATGACCGTTCGCGGAATTTATGGATTCAGTTTTTCGAGGATTTCACCGTAGAGGATAACAGGAATTCATGGTCTCCGTTGGAGACTGCTCGCTATTTGATCGAGAAGAGGGACACGCTCGATGCCGATTGGTATGATGATGCAAAGAGATTAATAGATTTTTCATTAAAGTATTTTTCTTCTACAGGAAAAGGGGGCGTAACTTTAATGACCGAACAGGACTGCGACCTACGACCATGGGGCGGTGCTTGTTCTAAACTTGGCGCCGTGGCTGCAATGTTTTATGCCGCTGGGGGACCGAAATATTTTCGCGATATGGCTTACCGCAATTTGAACTGGGTAACTTATTCAATTGATAATGACGGCTGCCCGACTGACCTAACTAACAGTCTGCATCCCAAACGCGGCGGCTGGCAGGAAGACTGCAGCACAGACGTAATCCATAATTTTATCGATGCAATGGAAGCTGTTCCGGAATGGGGAAGATAGAATAGAGAAAGAAGGAAATAATTAATGAAATTACTGTTTGTATTATTTTTAATTGCCGTTGTGCCGTTGACCATTTCACCGCAAACAAATGTCGATAAAACAACAAGTGAACTCGACTCATTGAGTAGTTATTTTATTAATAACTGGAAAATCAGCCCGGACCTTGGTCATAAAGCAGTTACCGGTAAACCTTACGATGCTAATTTTGACGACTCAAATTGGCAGCTTCTTAAACTTAAAAAACTTTTTCCCGATGACTCTTGCTGGATAAGGAAAGAGCTTATACTTCCGCAAAAAATTCTAAACGTTCCGGTAAAGGGTAAAATATTATTGCATCTTACCCTTTACGATTCAGGCATTTTATGGGTCAACGGAATAGAAACAGGATCATTCTACAGAGACGGCAATTTTGTATTAACCGATAATGCCAAGCCCGGAGAAAAAATAATAATTGCTCTTAAAGCATACAATACTACCGAAGCTCTTCGATTAACAAATGCAGAATTGATTTTAGAAAATGCCGAACCGGTCAGACAAAAAATAAAAGATTTTGCTTTAAGTCTTCTAGTAGGACAAAAATTGTTAAGTTCCGACACCTATCAAACAGGTTATTCTCTTGGTTACTCTCCGAGGATCGATCCTGGAATCGATAAATCAACTTTGGATAAAAATGAAAAGATACGTTTGAGTAAACTGCTGCAGAAACTTGCGCTTGAAGTTGATGTCAATGCTTTAAGAAATCTTGATTTTAATAAGTTCGATTCTTCCATTGAAGCAGTGCGCTCAAAGCTGAAGCCTGTAAAAGAATTCATTAAAGAGTTCACACTGTTTTTTACTTCAAATGCTCATATAGATGCTGCATGGCAATGGCGATATTTAAACACAATTATAGCGTGCCGGAATACTTTTGCTTCCGTATTTCATTTAATGAATCTAAACCATGATTTTACTTATTCACAGAGCGCTTCGCAATATTATAAATGGATGGAAGATTTTTATCCCGATGTTTTTAATGGGATAAAAGAAAGAATAAAAGAGGGGCGCTGGGAAATTGTCGGCGGTCAGTGGATTGAACCGGATTGCAACATGCCCGACGGCGTTTCGTGGGACAGGCAGCTTCTGTACGCCCAAGATTATTTTAAAAAGAATTTCGGTATCAAAGCAAAGATCGGCTGGAACCCGGATTCCTTCGGCTTTAATTGGAATATACCGATGTTCTATCGCAATGCCGGAATAGATGCTTTTGTAACTCAGAAAATCGGATGGAATGATACAAATCTTTTCCCTTACAGAGTATTTTGGTGGGAATCCCCGGACGGTTCGAAAGTGCTTACGTATTTTCCTTTCAGCTATAACAGCGATGTAAGTAAACCTTATGATTTAATCGATCAACTGCGGCAGTTTGAGGCGAACACCGGGTTTAGAGAACTTATGATTCTTTTCGGAGTTGGTGACCATGGAGGCGGTCCTTCATTAGAAATGATCAATCGAATTGAGCATATGAAAACTTTAGACATTTTTCCGAACATCAAATTTGGAACTGCCGGAGATTATTTTGAATGGCTGAAGAATCGTGATCTTTCTGATCTACCGGTTTGGAAAAACGAACTTTATCTTGAATTATACAGAGGTACATACACCACTCGCTCTGAAATGAAGAAGTATAACAGAATGAGCGAGAACCTTCTTACCGAGACAGAAAAGTTCTCAAGCTTATCCAGCTTGCTTGGAGGCAAATACGATGATAAAGATTTAAATGACGCCTGGGAGAAAGTAATGTTTAATCAATTTCACGATATACTTCCCGGCACAAGCATTCCCCCGGTTTATCAGGATGCAACTAAATATTATAAGAAGGTTCATGAGATCGGCTCTTTTCTCCTAAAGACTGCATTAAATAATATCAATAAGAAAATCAATACTGTAAACATTAAGGAGGGAAAGCCCATAACGGTTTACAACTCTTTGTCATGGATAAGAACAGATGTTGTAAAATATAGATTGCCCGAAGGAGATGAGAGCGAATATTCAATTTATGATTTGAAGGGAAAAGAAATCGCTTCTCAAATGGTTAAGATAGATCGATTTCACAATATGATTATTTTTATTGCAAGAAATGTCCCCTCGTTAGGATACAGGACTTTTATCTTATTAAAGAAAGGAAAATCTAAAATCGCACAATCTTCTTTGAAAACTGAAATTAATAAAATGGAAAATGAGTTTTTTAAAATTGAAATCGATACCTCTACAGGCTGGATTAAACAGATTACTGATAAGAGGAACGGGAAGACGATTCTGTCTGGAGAAGGAAATAAACTTGAGATGTTACAGGATAATGGAGGCTACTGGGATTATTATTTTACAAACATTACGTATCCGTTACATTATGTGAAAGCAGAAGCGATTGAAACCGGTCCTGTTAGATCTATTGTAAGGTTATATAGCAATTATCCAGATGATAATTCTGCCACTTCATTCTTTAAGCAGGATGTAATTCTTTATGATGGAATTGACCGGATTGATTTTAAACTTAATGTTGATTTTCATGAAAAATTCAGAATGCTAAAAGTCGTTTTTCCTTTATCGATATCTGATACTGAAGCAACTTACGAAATCCCGTACGGAACGATTCGTCGTTCCACAGAACGAAATACAAAATGGCAGCAGGCGCGATTCGAGGTTCCCGCTGAAAGATGGGCTGATCTTTCAAACAACGGCTACGGAGTAAGTTTGTTGAACAACTCAAAGTATGGATATGATATTAAAGGAAACGTAATGCGGCTTTCGTTGCTTCGAACGCCGCCTTGGGCGAGATATCCTGTTGATGTTGCGGACCTTGGCGAACACATAATTGATTATTCCCTTTTTCCGCATGAGGGTGATTGGAAGGAGGCAAATACGATTCAAGCGGGATATGATTTCAACCAGCCTTTAATACCAGTATTGAATACAATCCATAAGGGAAATTTGCCGGAAGAGAATTCATTTATAAGTCTCGATGAAAATAATTTAATTCTTACCTCGGTTAAAAAAGCTCTTAGCTCAGATGCCTGGATACTTCAGTGGTATGAATCGGAGGGTAAGGATACCGACGCAATACTAAAGCTTCCCGAAACTCCAAAGAAAATATTTGAATCAAATTTTTTGGAAGAAGATTTAAAGCCCGTAAAGTTTGAAGGCAGCAAGATCAGAGTTCGTACAAAGAAGTTCTCTGTAACAACCCTTAAAGTTTACTTTAAATAAAACTGCTTAACGATTGGGTAGAGCAAAATAAACTTCTATGCAGAGGATTGAGGTACTGGTAAAAAACGAATCAATGAATAGCAAACGTGTGGCAGTTGCACTATATCGATCAGCGGAGATTGAATGAAGATACAAATTTTCTTTATAAGGTTTAGCTTCAATGTAAACCATGGCTTAGAGGGACAGTTAGCGAGATAGACGAGGGGAAGAATTATGTGACAAGATGATAGGATTCACTTAACAAGTCAAAACCTTTGATAGATGGTTCACACACTGCGAAATATCCTTTTGAACTTCTCCGACTTGGTCCGGCTTTCGTTAGAATCAGTGTAGTTTACCCAAAGCCATTCCCGGGGTTTTTTAAAAGTGTCGAAGAATGAGATGGGGCAGGGTTGCGGAAACATTTGGATGCGGCTAAAGTTTTTAGCTGGTATGGAAGCGTGGATGCGAAAGATTTAATTATTGCGAAGGGATACTTGGTTAATTTGATGCATTTGACCTATAGTCCACCTAGGACAGTCGTGACGGAAGGATTTAGCTTTACTATCTGGTTCTGAAGCAACAAAATAAAATTAGCTAAATTACAACATAAGCCGAATAACATTTTTTCATTTTTAGTACTTTTGCTGTTTTTTTCTGAAGACTGAATGAGAAGCAAAATCTGCGCAGGTAGGCTGTAACTCAATCGGAACAAATGGGGTGTTAAAACTTTTCGTCAGTTCCGGTATTAAGCCGGTAAAAGTTAGGGCGTCGATTGCAAAGTCTAGTACAAAAGATTTTCACGATACAAAGTATGAAAATTTGAAAATGAAAAAGGAAAATTCAATTTACATCGATACCTTGGAAGAGCCGAGCGCCGATTACGCTGCGATATTCGGAGCAGCTATCTATTCGAGCGGCGAACTGCCATATACCCTTTCGACAAATGCTTATATGATGAAATAAATGGGAGGATGTTTATGCAACACTGCATCTTTTTTCTTTTTGCTTCATTCTTAATAGTTCAGGACTCCATTACCGTAACTTATGCCTCGGAAAAGTATTTTGTTACTCTATCTGGAAAAGCTTATGCAACAGTCGTTCTTAGTCCGGGCGCTTCACAAGCCGAGCGATATGCTGCAAGCGTGCTTCAGAAATATATTGAAAAAATTTCTGGTGTAAAGCTCCTTGTTCTTACCAAAGCTAAAGGGGGTAATGAAATTCTGGTAGGGAGTAAGACAGACGATTTCTCAAGGAGCAATTCGTTTGAAGTAACTGATTCTTTAGGCGAGGAGGATTTTGTAATAAGGACTCGGGGGGACAAACTTCTTATTGTGGGCGGTGGTGATTGGGGAACTGTATATGCAGTCTATTCCTTTTTGGAAAGATTAGGATGCCGGTGGTTTATGCCCGGGAAAATCGGAGAAGTAATTCCTCATAAGAAGACAATTGAAGTTGATGAAATAAATGATATCGAGCGTCCAAGCTTCAAATACAGAAAGGTTGGAGAAGGAGAATGGTCTTTAGCAAACAAGTCGAACAATTTTTGTAACATTGGTGGTCTTAACGGTTACTATCAGGGATTTTCCAGCCAGAACTATGCAGAGCTTCTTCCACCTGATAAGTACTTTAAAAGTCATCCTGACTATTTTGCAATTCATAATGGGAAAAGAACAGCTGACCAGTTAAACCTGACTAGCCCCGATGTTTTGGAGATTGTTGTTTACAAAGTTGATAATTTTTTTGCGCAGCATCCTGATTCGCGTTATCCGGTTTTCGCGGTTTCACCAAACGATAATTCAAATTTTGGCGATACAAAAGAAGACTCACTTTTTGGTCCAACTGTTTCCGATCAAGTGATGCGCTTCACAAATGAAGTTGCCTCAAGAGTTGGACAGAAGTATCCCGATAAAATGGTCGGTGTTCTAGCATATCAAGATTATCTTCAACCGCCGAAAACAATAAAGAAAATGCATAGAAATGTTGCAATTACTATTTGCCGCATAAACGAAGCAGGGACATATTCCTATCCTATTACTGACCATAATTATTATTCAAACACGATAAGAAAAACTATTGAAGAATGGGTTAATAAGGCTGATCACATTCTCTTTTATGATTATTATGCTCATTATGATTGGTTCGGACCGTGGCCGTTAGAAAAAACAATTGCGACTGATCTTCGGTATTACCGGAGTCTTGGTCCGAAAGTAGAAGGACTTGTTCCAGAGTTTCATCCTCATTGGGGAACACAAGGTATTAACGATTATATTATGGCTAAGCTTTCATGGAATGTAAATCTGAATGTTGATTCGCTGATAAATGATTATTACAAGAAATTCTATGGAAGAGTGGCAAATGAAATCAGAAATTACTTCAATGTTTTTGCCAACCGTTTCAAAGAACTTAACATGCCGTTTTGGGGGCAGATGTCGGTTTGGAATAAGGTTTATACACAGGCAGTATTGAAGCAGGCAAAGGAATATCTTGTGCAGGCGAAACGCCTCGCAGGAAATGATAGCTTACTATCTGCAAGGGTGCATTTGCTTGAGTTGGGATTTCATTATGTTGAAATTAAAACGAAGTTTCAAGCCTCAAGAGATGACAGCGGAAATTTTGCGCTCACCTTGCATTACATGAATGAACTGGAAACTTTCGTTGAATCGCTTCCGCATGATGAGGTAATTCAAACTTCGCAAGCTTTACATAGCGTTAAGAGAAGCCGCAAATATTTGATGGAAGATATTGCGAGAGTTCAAAAGAATGGAGTCCGTGTCGACACAACAGCTATCGGAGCTAAAATAGCTTTTATAAAAGACTGGCACATCATCGGTCCATTCCCCAACAAAAACAATACGGGTTGGGAAGCCGAGTACCCGCCTGAGAAGGAAATTGATTTTCACGAATCGTACAAAGGTAAAGGTGATAAAAAGGTTAAATGGCGACTGGTTAGGTCACAGGCAAATAGAGTGGGGCTGGACAGACTTTACCCATTCGAAGAACAAGCGATCGCTTACGCAGTTAGTTTTGTTTACGCGCCTGCTCAGCGGAATGCGTTCATAGCTCTGGGCTCCGACGATGGTGTCGCTGCATGGGTAAATGGGGAACGGATCGGCGCCGATAATGCGTTGCGTTCAGCAAACGCCTTTCAGGATGCCTTTCCTATAATTCTGAAGAAAGGATGGAACACGATAATGTTGAAAATCACTCAAAATGCAGGTGACTGGGGTTTTTATTGTTCTATTGTCGACTCACAATTGCAGAATATTCCACAGTTGCAGTGCACAGCTAACATTGTGAAATAAGAGAAGGTAAATGTAAGAATACTCATGGGGATCGAAACCAAAAACAATATGAATCTGGCTTTTGCTACACGATTACCTGTTACGGTCACTATTTTGAGTGCGGATCTCCCTTTTAACTTTAAGCTTATAGCCGTCATTTGCGGCGCTTCTTTTATGTATGATGATCTGTACCGGTATTGTTCTGCTTGTGATGGAATTGGATTTCCTTCAAATTAAGGGTAGCGGAAACCAATGATAGAGAAGAATTTTGCATTAAGGGTGGCACGAGCAGAGGTTATAGTCCGTGTAGCAAGGTGCAAATACCGACGAGGACATGGACAATTAGATGCCACCGAGCGAATTTGTAACTGGGATATCGAGTCAATGTGAGCAAACTGGGCACATAGAATAAGCGCTGCTTCGAAGAACAGTCAGATAGACATTTTCTTCATGCAGCCGAAGGGGTTGGTTTCCAAAGAGGAGAAAATCGCCTACATGCCAAATGGATATTTTCCTCTGAGAAAAAGAGGCCCTGAAGGAACAAACGGACTACTGTTATACCACCCGTTAAGACTTAATCGCATTAAGACTAAGAAGGCAACTTGATTATTCGCCATGTTCAATTAACCTAAAAGTTCAATCCCCGCTTAACCAGATCAGCTACGGATGCTGCCTTATTATCGACCTTGTTTAATTAATCCCAGGTGCATTTTGTGATTGAGCGGCATAATATAATGGAAATCGGGCTGTGCATGGGCGCGTGACTTATCGATTCTTCAAATTAGGAGGGGTTTATTTTTATAGACGGGGATAATGTGTTCATGGTATATTCAAAAAATGAAAGGGATAAATAATGAGACGAATTTTCCAAATGTTCTCTTGCTTTCTTGCCTTGTCATCGTTATCCAACAATGTCTTGGGTGAAGTTTTGGGTAAAGTATGGTCTGATACGATAAGATTAGAAGTAACAGACTATTCTGGAGTAAACAGAATAGATTGGCCTGTAACCAGCGGCATTCCACTTCCTAAAGGCGCAGTAAAAGACGAACAGCATATTGCGCTGTTTGATTCAAAAGGGAAAGAG
>Ga0123519_10005151_pt1 | contig 20976 bp, 13 predicted proteins | sample YelNatPaOPRAMG02_FD_87396 | JGI IMG/M metagenome (GOLD analysis project Ga0123519, IMG submission 87396) | Hot spring microbial communities from Yellowstone National Park - Yellowstone National Park OP-RAMG-02 (version 2) | ecosystem: Environmental > Aquatic > Thermal springs > Hot (42-90C) ...
AAATATATTTTTATTGTTTTATTTATAAAAAATTTATTTAAGATGACATTTGTGATTTTTTTTTATACATTCATGCAAATTTCCAAACAAACATATTTACTCTCTAAAATCATTTGCTAAATATAGTTACTGTATACAAAATTAGTAATATCACTTTCTATTAAAATTTTAAAACCTGCAAATTCAAATAACAATCTTTATTCCAATAAAAGATTTTATTTGATTTTTACAATATACAATTTTTTACCAAGATTTAATTCTTTAGAAAAATCTATAATTTTGTTTTTTGTTACATATTGTTTAATAAGTTTGCCTTGGGCGTTGTATATGTATAAATATTTTTGTCCATAAGAATATTCTTCTGGTAGAATTAATTTATTGCCAAAAAATTTTTTTGTTAGAGTTTTTCGCAAAATGTTGTTATTATTAATTACATTTTTATAATTAACATATACAGCGTCGCATGAAGTAAGATAAACAGTACCAAAAACCGAAGGATTGCTCCATGCAGTTGTTGATGTTGCAAATGCTGCTGCCTGAAAAATTCTAGAATCACCATTTGCATTATCTATTGCTATTTCAAAGCCAATTGGCTTGCCAAGATATGGAGTAACTCCTATAGTCATCCACGGTATAGCAACTTCTAAAATGTATCCGTTATTTGTTGATAGCATTTTGAAAACTATATTATTTGTTTTTTTTACAGAATTATTACCTGTATAAATATTGGTATCATTCCACCTAAATCCGAATTGAAAATCGTTAACATTATCGTATGTAGTTAGTTTTGAATTATCACCGTCTATAAAAATTTCGCAGGCATCACTTTCCCACCAGTTGGTGCTTTGATTGTTTGTTTTTATATTATCGGTTACATCAATAAGCAGATATAAATTCTGATTATCAAAAAGAGCTTTCCAAAAAGCACTAAAATCTTCGGGTTTAGAACCTAAAATTGTATTAGAAATGTTAGATTGTGGAGCTTTTTGCCAAATAGAATCAACATATCCATCCACTAATGGAGGAACAGGCGTAAAAATAATAGAAGGTTCATTACATGGGGGGAGATCGTTATCGGTAATAGTTATTGTTACAGAAGATTTTTCTCCAATAATATATTCATTACCTTCTAAAAGAGTAATGATTATAGTTTTAGGTCCATCAAAGATATTATTATCAATTGAATTAATGGAAATAGAAGCAGATATTTTATTGGGTGTTAAAACAATAGAATCGTTAAGCATAGGATTTGCAGAATATTTTTCTTTTGTAGCTGTTCCTCCTACTTTATATTTTACCACAATATCTTTTGTTAAAGACGAGACAGAAAAAGTAATATTTACAGTGTCGTTTTTTTCGCTTATAGATGTTTTAGAAGCAGATAAATTTACGTATGGATTAACAAATACTGTGCACATGGCAGAAAAATTTCCATCTTGTGAAGTAGCAGTTATTATACATGAACCTTGTTTTTGTGCTAAAATTTTTGCTGAATATGTTCCCAAAGAGGTTGCTTTTGCAATGTTTTCGTCTGATGAATTCCAAGATATGGTTTTATTTGTAGCATCTGTTGGATTAAAAGAGATATTTACAGAAGTGGAATCACCTTGGGCAATATAAACGCGAGAGGGGGAAATAGTAATTCCTTTTATCGGAATTGTTTGATTTTTTATGATAAGTTTAAAGTTTGTATTGCGATTTAATGATACGCCCGATTCTGCATCTTTAACAGTAAGATTATTAAAAACTATAGAATCGTTTCCGGCCTCGGCATAAATTCCAAAACCGCCATAAATATCGGCAGCAATGTTTCTTGTAACCGTATCTTTGCCTGTTCCTTCTATTGTAAGATTGTTAAAAAAGATATTATTTATATTTTGACCGTAAATTTGCACTCCATCGCGCTGGGCATTTATAATATTAATATTTTCAAAAATGATATTACTTATAGATTTATTTGCATAAATTTCTATTGCTCCGCGTTTTTGATCCCATAAATCGTAGCTTGTACCGCAATTTATTATTGTGATTTCATATATTCTTATAGGAGGTTTTGTATTATCAAATCCAAAACCCGGAAAATCATTTGTAAATCTTATTCCAGAGCCAGCAACACCGTCTTTTATTAAACAATGATGAACTTCGTGACCATAACCTCCAAAAATAGCACATGAACCTGCTCGCCAGTTGTTTTCTACTGTATTATATCTAAAAACATTATTTGCGCATGGTTGTGTTACAAATGAATTATCGGGCCATATTGCCATTGCATCATCACCATTGTTTCTAAAGCTACAATGCTCTGCTATACAATTTGATGTTCCTTCGCAAAAATTTATTCCATCTGCATAATTGTTTCTTATTCTGCAGTTAGAAATTTTAAGGTTTGTAGTAATATCAACAGGGTAGGGAGGATCATATCCACCAAGCCAGAAACCGCACTCAAAATGCTCTTCCCAGATATCATGTATATATGAATTATTTCCATACGTTCCCATAAAAGCCTTATAAATTCTATAATCACCATTTACCATTCTATCTTTATTTATAGTATTCATATAAAAATGAGAAATTTCAACATTACTTGCTCTAGCCAGAATTCCTCCGCTAAATTTTGTATCATTGCAAAAGTAAAGTTGAGTATGCCATATTCCCGCGCCTTGAATTTTTATATTTTGAGCATTTAATATAAGCTTGTTATTTAAATAAAATTTTCCAGATGGTATATATACGCCCTTGTTTTGTGATATTGCCTGTGATATGCAGTTGTTTAATGCAGGTAAATCATCTATGGTATCGTTGGAAATTGCGCCAAAATCTGTTATAGACAAAAAGTTTGAAGGCTTTTCCAATGGTGGAGGAACATCTTCTACTTCAATAAAATCTATGCCATAGGTTAAAGCATCTCCATTATCTTTTTGAATTCGAACATTATCTCCAGATTTTAAGGCTGTATTTAGCTTAAAATGGACCTCATCAAATCTCATAAAAGTTTTCCCCGATGGTGTTTGAACAGGATCGGGAGATGGAAAATATTGATATGCCCAATAAGATGTTAGTAGAATTGTTTGATCTTTTATTCCGTTTACATACACATTGAGAGAACCCTTTAGACCATTTCCAGTTGGAGCATCTGGCATTGTAAATCTTAAAGTTACTCCATTGCCAGGTTTTGAGACGCTCCAGGATATATAATCACCATTTAACGAAAGACTAACATATTTTTGATTTGATGCCTCTGACCCTATTTTTCCTAAATCAAAATTTGTATCTGAATGAAGAATGGCATTGCCGCCTTTTATTCCATCTTCGGCTTCATATCGTGTATATGGCATTAAATAGGCACCTCTTGGCAAATTATCGCTTTGGCTGTATGTATAAGTAATTGTTGTTACAAGAAATAAAGAAAATATTAAAAATTTTTGAATCATAATGATAAAATCCTTTTTTTAAAGAAATTAATTTTTGAAAAAAATTTAAGCCATTAAAAAGTAGAGATTGTTTAAAAAAATAATTATATTTTTTGTTTAAATATTAACCCATCTTACCAGACACACCCGCCAAGTGAGAGTGCTCTTTTTAAGTCCAATCTCCTTTGTCAATTGATTTGGGGCAAAGCCCCCAATTTATATTTAGTGGAAACAAGAAAATAGAATTCTTTAATCTACTGCTCTACTGCTTTATTTGGATTACAGATGTTTTATTAATTTTTAACTTACCTTATAGGCCACTTTTTGTTCCAGTAATAAAGAACCTGTGATGCAACAAAAATGCTTGAATATGTTCCAATAAATGTTCCTACCATTAATGCGAGAGAAAGATCTCTAGTTGGACTGCCACCTATAAGGAAAAACACCGTTGCAACTATAAAAACCGTTAATGATGTAACTATAGAACGAGATAATGTCTGATTTATACTTACATTAATTTTTTCTTCCAAAGTCTTATTTGCAAATAATGGATTTTTCATATTTTCTCTTATTCTGTCAAAAATAACAATGGTATCGTTAAGAGAATAACCTATTACTGTAAGAATAGCTGCAACAAAGCTTAAAGAACTTTCTGCATTTTGAACAACAAATACACCAGTAGTTATTATGATATCATGAATAAGTGCAATAAGAGCACCAACTCCAAAAGAAAATTTAAAACGAAATGCCATATATAACAAAAGTGCAATCCATGAGAGTAAAATTGCAGAAAGTGCCCTTTGACCAAGTTCGTTGCTTACTTTTGCACCAACACGTTCTTCCTGAAGAACTTCAAATGGATTATTGGGCAAAGCTTTTGTTAGAGCATTTTTTATTTGAGTACTAACTTCACCAACTGTTTCTGATTTCTTTTTAACAGAAATTTGAACTTCGGTACTTTTTGCAGAAAAACCAATTGTTTTAACTTCTGGCTTACCATATCCAAGTTTGCCTATCTCATTGCGTATTGTACCAATATCATTTTCTACAGGTTTTTCAAATTTTACATGGACAAGAGTTCCGCCAACAAAATCTATTGCAAGGTTAAAACCTTTATTAAAAATAAAGGCACCTATTGTTATTAATATGCATGCACCAGAAAATATAAATGCTTTAAATCTGTTTTTTATAAAATTAAAATTAGGATTTCTAAAAATTTGTATCATAATAATTTTTTAACCTTTCTTTATATGCTCAATTTGTTATCTTTTGAGATTGGGATTAAATCAAAAATGGATCTTGTTAATACAATTTGTGTAAATAAAGAAATTGAAAGACCAAAAATGAGTGTAACGGCAAAACCCTTTATTGGACCTGTTCCTGCCCAAAGCAAAATAAGAGCAGTTAAAAGAGTTGTTAATTGGGCATCCATAATTGTAATTATGGCTCTTTTAAATCCTGCTTCTATTCCACTCTTAACAGTTTTTCCGTAGCGTAATTCTTCTCTTATTCTTTCGTAAATAAGAACATTTGCATCAACAGCCATACCAATGTTTAAAATTAAACCTGCAATACCCGGCAGAGTTAGTGTAGCATTAATTGCAGCCATCATTCCAAAAACAAATAAAATATTAAGAATAAGAGTTCCGCATGCTATAAGTCCGCTTAGTCTATAGTAAAAAAGCATAAATATAAAAATTAAAGCAATACTAATTATAGATGCATAAACACCTTTTTTAGTAGAATCCTGGCCAAGAGATGGTCCTATTGTTCTTTGTTCTATTATTTTAACTGGAGCCGGTAATGCACCTGCCCTAAGAACAATAGCAAGATTTTTTGCTTCATCCATGGTAAAATTTCCTTCTATTTGAGCTCTGCCAGAAGGAATTTTTGTTCTTATAACAGGTGCAGAGTATACGGTGCTGTCTAACACAATGGCAAGATATTTTCCCACATTGGCGCCGGTAACTCGTGCAAAAGTTCGTGCACCTTTGTTATTCATTTCCAGTTCAACTACAGACTGACCAGCATACATTCCGCCTCGGTCTATTGCTGCACGAGCATCTTTAATTGCATCACCTCTCATTTCTGGGCGGGATTTTACATAGTAAAGCATTCTGTAAACAGAGTTGTTAAGAATTCTTGTTTCGTGGCCCCAAAGAAAATTAGAACCCGAAAGTCCGGCGCGTTCTAAAGCCTCTTTAACATCTTTACGAGAGAGAATTGAGTTTATTTTTGGCCTGTTTGTTTCAAGAACTCCTATTTGTTCTCCAACAGCTACAAGATATTCCGAAAAAGATGTTGGTTTTTCTAACTCAACGGCTGTGGTTTCTGCTTGCTGCAGAGTATCTTTTTCTATTTCTTTTCCTTCAAAAAGAGTTTTAGCCTTGCTTTGAGCTTCTTTTAATTTAATTGCTGTTGTGTCTTGAGACAGCTGGGTTGTGTCTTGAGATTTTTCACCCTTTAAAACATTATCTATTACTTTAATTGCTTTATCTAATTCTGCGGGTTCGCGTAGCAAATTAAATTCAAGCTGAGCCGTAGAGCCAATAACTTTAGAAGCAGCCTGCTCGTCTCTAAATCCAGGAAGTTCAACAATTATTCTTTCGGTTCCTTGTTTTTGAATAGTTGGTTCTGCAACACCAAGACCGTTTATTCTGTTTTCTATAACAGTATAGGCTCTATCCAGCAGATCACCCGTGGTTTCTTTGGGAAGATTTGATTTGTCTATTTCAAGAACAATTCTCATTCCTCCCTGAATATCTAATCCAAGATTGATGATTTTTTTAAAAATTGAAGGATGTGTTTTTGCATATTCATCGCGAGCTTCTTGATTTTTTGAATAAAAGATTATTGAATCTTTCATAAAAAAAAGAGAAAGAACCACAGCTAGTAAGGCTACCATTAAACTAATCATAGTGTTTCTTTTCATGATTGCTTTTTTATTCCTTTCCTTAAAAAAACTATTTACTATTATTATTAACTTTTTTTACTTTAAGATATTCTCCAACTTTTTCAACAATATCTTTTGGATTTTGAGGCTTTGTAAGGTAAAGGTCGCAACCCACTCTTTGACCTTCGCGAAAATCATGCTCCTGATTAAGAGCAGTAAAAAGAAAGATAATAATGTCTTTTGTTTCTGGATTGCTTTTTACCCATTCGCAAACATCAAAACCCGTTTGGCCAAAAAGAATCACATCTAAAATAATCAGATGTGGTTTTTCTTTTTTTATTACCTGCATTGCCTGATTTGCCGTAACTGCTTCAAATACAGTATATCCTTCTAATTCCAAAAAGAGCCTTAATATTTTTCTTATACCTGGCTCATCATCTACAAGCAGAATACGGTACGGAATCTTTTCGGCCACGATAAAAATCCCTTCTTAAAAAAATAAAAAGTTTTAAAGCCCTAAAATATTTAATATTGTTATGGGCGATCTGGTTTTAGGGATAAAACGTGACTTTAATATTTCCCAAACCGATTTTGTAAAATAATATTTGGCTATTCAATATAGCTATGATTGAATTTATTTTATGCTTATTTTAAAAAAATAAAGCCTAAATTACTTATTATAAACAAATTTTGTTTGATATGAATTATTATGATAATGCAAAAGCATTTTGTTTTGAAAAAAATCTTATTGGTAAATAAATTAACAAAAAAAATAGTTGTTTTGGTAGGAGAGGTTTCTCACAACAGAAGAAATATTTTTATTATGAAAGAAAAATAATGGGGAGACTGCTCCCAACAAAAGAATAATTTGTATTTTAAAACCAACAAAAAAAAATTATAAAATTTTGTGGTTGGGAGTAAAAGTGGATATTCCACAATTGTTAGAATGAATTAAAGAAATTAAAGATTAAAAGCAAAAGCCAGATAAAAATAAAGGAAGAAGAAAGAAAAAATGAATAAATTTTATCTTGAGACTTTTTTAATACCTATTCTTGTTTGAATATTCTGCTTTCTTCCTCTCTCTAAATCTTCAATAGTAATTCGGGCAAGATAAGTGCCCGGTGCTGCCAATGAGCCTTTTTGGGTTTTTCCATCCCATAAGTATAATAGCTTTATTGTTGCCAAATCTACTGCCATATCTGCTTTCTCAACTACAGTATTACCAACTGCATCAAATATTGTAATTGTTGCTTTTATTTTGCCAGAAGAGAGTGTGGCAATAATAGCAGGAACTAAAGTTACTTCTATTCTTGTTGCTGGTTGTAACACATTACCAAAAGTTCCGGGAACCATTGTTTGTCCGGGAATAAAAGGGTTACCAATAACTTTATAATCCTGAATAATTGATACGTCTCCACATAAAGAAAGATGAAATGGGGGCCTGTTCCCTTCAACAAGGCTATCCATGTTTGATAAATTTGTAGTATTAAATATATAAACAAACATGTCATCATATTTTATTACCGAATAATCTGATGGATTAAACTGATATCTGCCTTCTCTAGTATAAAGTGTAAAAATTTTTGCAGGATCAAGAGGAGGATTTAAATTATCAACAGGTTCACTAAAATATACTCTTAAAGAATCTGCACCACCCATTGGAACAAAGCACACACTCTTTATTACCGGTGCGGCTCCATCAACAATTCTTGAAACAACAAAAGGACTTCCGCCTGATGTCATTGGAACATTAGAAAGAACTATTCTTGCATCTTTCCAGCCTGTTTCTAAAGATATACCGGTATTTTCTGATAATATAATATGTATTGTTTTATTTGCTGCATCAGGAACAATGGAAATAGCAGTAAGTTTTATTTTTTGTCCGTCAAGAGTGGTTATTTCTAAGGTGCTTATCAATTCGGAAACCAAAGGCATTGTTTGACGCAGTGTTATTGTATCGTAACCGGGCCAGGTTATGTCTATTCTGTCTAAATGCCCATTACGATTTGTATCAAGCAAAGTAGCTACCACTGGTATTTCGCTTATAGGACCCGGGTAATCTTTACAAAGCATAGTCATACCATTAGGCAGAGCAGGAGCGGTTTGACCAACTTTTTTAAAATAAATTGTAATTGTAACAGTGGTGTCTTTCAAAATATTAGTTTTTGGATTAACATACCTGTAGGTAATATCCATTGTAAATTTGGTGAGTTCATTTATAATTGGAAAACTGTCTACAAAGAAGAAAGAACTGTCAATATAAATATTAGAAGATTTAGAATTTACACTCATTCTTAAAGGATTGCCAGAAACAAGAATTGTAGAAATAACGTTTTGCATTAGTAAATTAAGTAATGCGTCGTAGCTCGTTTGAAGCGGCCAGATATTGCTTCTTGGGTTAGAAGAAGAATAGCCATTGTTTTTGATATTATTTGTCATGTTAACAAGGCTTGCAGGAGCCTGATTTTGATCGGTAAAATATACGGTAAATGTTGTGGGAATATTTATTCCCTGTTCATAATAATTAGAAGGGAGTCCAGCCTGAGCACTACCAGCTGGTTCTCCATCGGATAAGAAAATTATAAACTGTCTGTCTTTTGGATTGGATGCATTTGCAAAAGCCTGTTTTGCACCTTCAAAAGCTCCATTTATATTTGTTTCGCCACTTCCTCCATGAAGGCTTAAAGGTCTTATGTTTCTATATGGAGGTTGATAAACAAGGTCACCACCAGAAGAATTTGTTACTAAAATATCTTTGATTATATCTATTCCTTTTTTAGAGCCATAATTTTGATTTAGTTTTAAAAAAGGAAGATAAGCCTGATTTGGTTCATCATCTAAAACAGTGTTTAATGCCTTAAAAAAATCTGCATAATATTCGGTGGAGGATGTATCAAAAAACAAATGTTCTCTAAAAACAATTAATCCAACTTCTGCGTCGGGTTGACTTTTATATATGGAATCAAGTAGTGACCTCGTAACAGTAAAACGAGAACCCGTTGGATCGTTTCCATTTGTGCCTTTCATGCTACCAGAGTTATCTATAATAAACATAATAGAAGCACTTCCGCCTGTGCTAGTTTGCAGCGTTTGAGAGGCTTTACATGCCCTAATCATAGAAGAAAGTTTTACTACTTTGTCTGGAACCAAAATTGTGTCACCATCAAAAGTTTCTGGACAGGCAGTAATAAGTAGTTCACAGCGTTCTACGGCAAAAATAAAACTGTAACATAAAAAAATATTCAGAAAAAATAATGCTGCTTTATTAGTAAATACCATCAGGGGGTCTCCTTTTTTAAAAAAAATCTTTTTTAAAAATTAATTTAAAAAGTTTTGATATATCAGGATATTAAGATAAAAGCTTGTTAAAATAATTAATACATTATTTATTATTTTAATAAGTTGTGTTTTATTGATATTTAGTCTCATATTATTAATATAAGAAAAAATATCAATTTTTGCAAAAGTAAAAATAATTTATTATTTATTATTTTTTCTTATTTGTATTTACTGGGGTTTTAGCGGTGCAAACTCTGTTTCTTCCTTCTTTTTTAGCACGATAAAGAGCCTTATCGGCCGAATGAATTACATCTATTACTGATTGCGATAAATCTTCTCTTGTAGATATTCCACACGAAACAGTAACACTGATAGGTTTTTTCTTTGTTTTGTTTTTCATTTTTTGGATAGTTTTTCTGGTTTTTTCCATTATAATTTCTACTTCTTTTGTTGTTTTTTGTGGAAAAAAAACTGCTATTTCTTCACCTCCATACCGGCATACAATGCCCCATGGCAGGGCTTCGTTTTGTATTGCCTGTGCAACGTTATATAAAATTGTATCTCCTGCCTGATGACCGTAGGTATCATTAACATTTTTAAAATGATCAATGTCTATCATTGCGACTGTAAAAGGCGGGGTTGTATTTATATTGCTTTGTTCGGTTATAATTTTGCTGCAAAAATCTCTGTTATAAATATGTAGAAGCGGGTCATAAGATACACGATGTTCCATTCTTAAAAACCAGTGTATTAATGTGCATACCGTAAAATATAAAGGCATTGCAGCAAATAAAATTGACTCTAAAGGATTAAATTTTAAAAACCATACATTAGAAGCCCATGCAGGTGCAAAAAAGAATGCCCAACCAGAAAGTAATCCGCCTAAAAAAAATTCTCTTCTTACAAATGCAAAGCTAAATAATGCTGGTAATAAAAATAAAAATATACCCCCCAAAAAACTATAATCCCATAAATTATATGGAGCTATCATTTTTGCCCAGGTTATTGTTTGAGGCGATATACGAAACAAAAAGATAATTACTGCTTCAAAAGTTATAACAATAAGCGTAATCTGACGTACTGTGCGATATTTTAAAAAAGAGGGAAGAAAATTTGTTCCAATAAAATTTATACACATTAAAAAATATAATATTATCAAAAAACCTATATTTGCTTTTGGTAAAAAAGAAAGCCATGATGTTTTATAAAGCAAAAAATAAGAAACTCCAAATAATCCTGTTATATATCCCGAAAGATATATCTTTATGTTATGAACTCTTGGATAGGAGAAGTGTCCAGCAAAAAAGGCAGTAAAAGAAAATGTTAAACCTGTAATTGGAATAACATTTTTATATAAGAATTTGTATTGAGGATAAGGATATTTTAAGGCTATAAATATGCAAATTAATGATAAAACAATAGCAGAAATATAAAAAAATAAACCCCATTGATTTTTGTTATTCATAAGTAAAAATATTGATAAATAAATTTTATTCTTTTAATATAATTTTTTTAAAACAATTTAACGAATGAACCCTTGTAATAAAATTTCCTTTATTTACAATTTTGTGGAATGTATTTGGAAACACAATACACTCATCGCCTTGATTTAAAATAATTTTGTTTTTATTGTTAAAAAAAATTGTCATTTTACCTTTAATTACAGTATAGCATTCTATTCCATAAGGATGTTTGTGATATTCTTGTTTTGCCGATTGCGTGAATGTGGCGACCTCAAATCCTTTTTTGCCTACAATAACAACAGGAGTTTTTCTTGGTAATAAAAATGGTTTCCATATCACATTATTTGCTTTTTTTTCTTTTGAAGGTAAAATTTTTTCAACCAGAATTTTACGGCCATTGTTTTGAGGAATTTTTAGTTTATAATCGGAAGAACAATATTTTTTTTTAATTAATAAATAAGGGATTTTAATTGAGTTCTGCATAGTTGAAAAATAAATTATCTGTAAAACAAACAAGAACTTATTTGTCCATTTCTTCCTGCACAAACAACAAGCACAGATTTTGCAGGCTTTGTGGTAATGCTAGTATAATAAGGCGCAAGCTCTGGGTTAATTGGAAAACAAGGATATATTGTTTTATTTGCAATGATGTCGCAAGCCATTGCACAGGCAAACATTGAGCCTAAACCAAAAGCTTCTCCAAAAAATGGCCTTGAAAAAATTAATGCGGGTTTTTTTTCTTTATGTTTTAATCCGAGCTTTTTTAATAATTTTAATTCAAACACATCTTGCATCCCTCCTCCACTTCCACAAATAATAACATCTGCATTTCCGTCATACTTTAGAATATCAAAATCAGAATAAAAACATAAGAAATCTTTATTCTTACAATTTTCAAAATGTTCCATAATAAAAAAAACACTACCTTCAGAATATCCAAATCCTTTGTTGGTTTTATTTCCTTTTATCCATGGAAGAAAATCTGGGATATTTTCGTTTAACCATCCATTTTTTTTGTATACTTCATTTATTAAATCGGAATATTCTTCTGAACATCCGGCAAGGCAGGAATCATATTCTTTATTTATTAAAGTAAAATAAGAATAATTTAATACATCAATACCAATATTTTCATACCCTAATAATGTTATTCCACCTTGTTTGATTTTTAGGAAAAAAGAAACAGCTCCAAGAGCGGCATTATTTACACTATTAGAAAAGCTGTTGGGAGATGCTAAAGAAGGGCCATAATCAAAAAAATAATCATGAAATTCTTTTATTGGGTATGTTGCTCCGTGAGTTAGGCCCATACATATTCCGCAATTATTATTAATTTTTGTATATCTAATTGCTTGATGCGCAGCATAAAGAGAATATTTAGAAAGATTGGATAATCTCCTGATTTCGTTTTTGGAAATTCCTTCTATTTTTATTGTTCTTTCTACGAGTCTTTTTGTACCTTTGTCTAATAAATTGATTGACTTTAATAAAGAAAAATTATCTATTTTATGTGTAATTATTCCTATACCTGTAATTGCAATTTTATCCATATTAATTTATTCTCTCCAAAATAATACTGGCAACTTCACCGCCAAAACCCAAAGAGTTAACAATAATTTTATTAATTTTTCTTGTTTGAGGTTCTTTGCATATATTAATATCTTTAAAACTAGGATCTGGATTTTCAAAAAAAAGTGTTGCGGGAATAATATTGTTTTTAATTGATAAAACAGAAAGAATGCATGATATTACTCCTGCTGCTCCTAATGTGTGACCTGTCATTGGCTTTGTTGAACATAATGGTATATTAGAAAGATAATCATTAAAAACAGTTTTTAGTGCATTATATTCGGAAAGATCATTAATAACAGTTGCAGTTCCGTGAAGATGAATATGATCTATCTGAGTATAATTTATTTTTGCTGTGCTTAGAGCATTATTTATTGCAGAAGCCATTCCACTACCGTCGGGATTTGCTCGTGTGTGATGATAAGCTTCTAATGCCTTTCCATAGCTTAAAATTTTGGCAATGGGAATAATTTTTCTTTTTGCTATAGATTCTTCATTTTCCATTACTATAAAACCAGCACCTTCACCTAAATTAAACCCATTTCTGCTGGCATCAAATGGCTTTGCAAAATTTTTAGAAAGCAGCCTCAATGAGTTAAAACCAGCAAGAAGAAAAGGACATAAGGCTTCTACTCCGCCTGCGATTATCATAGAAGATTTATTATTTTTTATTAAAGAAAAACCAGTACATATTGCATTCATACTAGAAGCACAGGCAGAAGAAATTGTATATCTTTTTCCTTTTAAATGATATTTTTTTGCAATAAAATCTGCAATTGAAGAAGGAATAAAATTAGACACAAGGTTGTAATCGGGATTTTTACCTGATTTTTTTTGTTTATAAAATAAAGTTGCTCCGTGAAAATTGCCTGCTGTAGTTCCAATAAGAAGATCGGCATTTATAATATCATTGTTTAAACAAGAACAATTTATTGCTTCTTTTATAGCAATCTCACATAAAAGATTTGCTCTGTTAAAAGGACTTTCATCAATAGAAAAAGGCAAAATGTTTTTAGAAACCATACCGCAACAAAAATCTTCTTTAAAATTGCCATCAAAAAAGGTATAAGAAGAAAGTCCACAACGTTTATTTAATATGGCATTAAGATGAGTTTCTGCAGAAGCTCCCAATGCTGATACGATTCCAATTCCTGTTATATAAACATTATTATTTCTCATACTAAATTAAAGAAAATAAATTATTAAAAATAAGTGTAACATATTTATCTTATATTTTGAATTAAATTCATTTTTCTTAAAAAATATGAAAGAAGTTTTTTAAATTAAGAAATAATTAAAATTATTTAATTATTTCATGTGGAATAAATTTAACTCTTCTTATTTTCTTTTTATATCTGATTAATATTTATATAAAATTTTTAGATACATTTATCTTAAATTGATTTTATTATTATTTATTTATAAAAATAAAAATTATTTAGATGGGAGAAGCTTTTTATTTGCTGTATGAAACTTATTTTAAATTTTCAAGATGTTTTATTTATTAATTTTTAATTATTTAATTATTTAGGTGGGGGAAGTATCCCCCTAAGCTTCATCCCTGCCTATGTCCCGCTAGGGCGGGACGCTTCGCGGCGACACAGCGAGGGGGAGACTTCCCCCAAAAGAAATAAAAATTTATTTACGTAAAAAAATGAAATAGAGATACTTCCTCCACCAGAAATAAAAATTTATATGAAAAAAAATGATAAGCAGGCTTCCCCCAACAAATGAAATATTTTATTATGATAGAAAAATGAATAGGTAAACTTTCCCCACAAGAAATAAAATTTAATGAAGAAAAATTATTTTTTATTAAAAAATAAAATAGAAACATTTTCCCAACAAAAGACAATTTTTTTATCTTGTATTCAATTATACCTTGCTAGAGAATGAAAATTGATGGAGGAGGCTTTCCTTTTCCACCTGAAATAAAAAATTATTAAAAAAAATGGGAAAAAGACTTTCCCTCAATATAAGAAAAATATTATCATTAATTTTAAATTATTATTTTAAAAAATTTATAGATTTTTTTTAAAAGTATTTGCAATAATTTATTTTTTTAAGTTATTTTATAACGCCTTATAATTTAGAAGCTTTTTAAGTAGATAAAGGCTTGGTCCCTTCGTCTAGTGGTTAGGACACAGGATTTTCATTCCTGCAACGCGGGTTCGATTCCCGCAGGGACTATTTTTTATTCTCCCCTTACAATACATTGCTCTACATAATAAGATAGAATCTTCTGGAATTCTTTAATTTCTTCAATTGTATGTGGATTTAATTTCATAAAATTTGAATCAAGCAATTCTTTTTTGTTTTGCATTGGTTGAAGAAAGACCTTTTTAACTCCTTTTATAATTTTGCCAATTTCGCATATAATGTTTTTATTAATTATTTTTGGCGCTACTGTTATTCTTATTTCAGCATTCTCTCCCATTTCTTTAACTATATTTATAGACTCAAAAAGCCTTTTTTCTGAATCATGATAAGGAGATTTTAGCAAGTCTTTATAAAGATTTGGTGATGTTTTTACATCCAATGCAATATAATTGAAAGAAATTTTGCGCACCATTTCAGGCAACATTCCGTTTGTATCCAGTTTTATTTTATAGCCCATTTTTATTATTTCTTTAGAAACAGCAGTAAGACATGAATGAAGCGTTGGTTCGCCGCCAGAAAAAACTACCCCGTCTATAGTACCTTTTCTCTTTCTTAGAAAATCCCATATTGTTTCGGATGGAATTTGTTGTTTAATTGTACCTCTAACTATTTCTGGATTATGACAATAAGGACATGCTAAATTACATCCAGAAAAAAAAAGGACGGTGCACACCGTCCCCGGAAAATCTATAAATGAGTTTTTTTGCCAGCCAGCCACTCCTAAGATGCTGTTATTGTCTCGCATATTACCTGTTCTTTTTTGTCTGGTTCTGGTACTTGTTTAGACGCATTATGCATTAATGACTTTTCAACTTTAAATGTTTTTCTTTCTTTGTATTCAGATTTTTTGCCTAAATTCCAGTTTTGAACAGGTCTGTAATAGCCAACAATTCTTGAATAAACTTCTGTTTCTTCTCCACATTTTGGACAAGAAAATTGTTCACCTTTAATATAGCCATGATTTTGACATACAGAAAATGTGGGTGTAATTGTAAAATAAGGTATCTGGTAATTTGTGGCAATCTTTTTTACAAGGTTTTTACACGTTTCTATGTCTTCTATCTCTTCACCTATAAAACCATGGAAAACAGTACCACCTGTGTAAAGCATTTGAATATCATTTTGCATATCTAGAGCTTCAAAAATATCATCTGTAGTATTTACAGGAAGTGCCGTTGAATTTGTATAATATGGAAATTCGCCACCGCTTATTATCATGCGTGAAAATTTCTGTTTATCTATTTTTGCCAGTCTGTAACTTGTTCCTTCGCCGGGTGTTGCCTCTAAATTATAAAGATGCCCTGTTTCGTTTTGAAATTTTACCAGATTTTCTCTCATGTGAAGAAGTACTTCTTTTGTAAATTCTCTAGCCTCTGGATGAGTTAAGTCTTTACCCATAAAATTTAATGTTGATTCATTCATACCTATTAGTCCAATTGTAGAAAAATGATTATTCCAGTGTCTTAAATATCTCTGAGTGTATGGGAATAATCCCTGATCCATTAACTGTGTTATGACCTTGCGTTTTATTTCTAAACTTTCTTTTGCCAGATTCATAAGATGATCAAGCTGAGAAAAATAATCTTCTTTTGTTGTTGATAAATATCCTATACGCGGTAAATTTATTGTAACAACACCAATGGAACCAGTAAATTCATCGGAACCAAATAAGCCTCCACCTCTGTTGCGGAGTTCTCTTTTATCAAGCTGAAGCCTGCAGCACATAGAGCGGACATCTTGGGGATTTAAATTAGAATTTATAAAATTCTGAAAATATGGTGTGCCATATTTCCCTGTTATTTTAAAAAGAAGATTTGCATTTTCACTTTGCCAGTTGAAGTTTTTTGTAAGATTTACGGTTGGTATAGGATAAGAAAAGCCTCTTCCTTCTGCATCACCTTCCATAAGAATTTCTAAAAATGCTCTATTAACAATATCCATTTCTTTTTGAAATTCTCCATAAGTTGCCTCTATAGGCTTTCCGCCAACAATAGCAGGCTGATCTTTTAAATCATCTGGAACAATCCAGTCTAATGTTATGTTGGTAAAAGGCGCCTGAGAACCCCATCTAGATGGGGTATTAACGCCAAAAACAAATGATTGTATACATTGCTTTACTTCCGAATAAGACATTTTGTTATATCCAACAAAAGGGGCTAAATATGTGTCAAAAGAAGAAAAAGCCTGAGCTCCTGCCCATTCATTTTGAAGGATTCCTAAAAAATTTACCATCTGCTGAACAAGTGTAGAAAGGTGTTTGGGCGGTTTAGATGAAATTTTCCCTTTTACACCTCCCAAACCTTCGGCAATAAGCTGGCGCAATGACCATCCTGCACAATAACCAGAAAACATTGATAAATCGTGAATGTGAATCTCTCCATTACGGTGAGCCTCAGAAATTTCGTGTGGATAAATATTTTCAAGCCAATAGTTTGCCGTAATAGCTCCGCTGTTGTATAAGATTAAACCGCCTAAGGAATAGCTTACATTTGAATTTTCATTTACTCTCCAATCTTCCTGTTTGAGGTAACTATCCATTGTAGTTACTATGTCTAAAAGAATATCTTTTGTATTCCTAATCCGGCGATGCTGTTCTCTGTATAAGATGTAGGCTTTTGCAACTTTTGCATGACCATTTTCAATAAGAACTTTTTCAACTATATCCTGAATTTCTTCTACTGCTGGAATTGAATTGGGATGGAATTTAGAATTTAAGACTTTTTCTACTTGTTTTGCAAGATTAAGTGCCATTCCAAAGTCTTTGCCGCCAACTGCTTCTGCTGCCTTAAAGATTGCATTTGCAATTTTATAATTATCGTAAGGTACAAGTTTGCCATCTCTTTTTCTTATAGTTGATATCATAAATCCAATCCTCCTAAAAACATTTATAGAACCTTTAAAAAAAAATTATTTTTGCCTAAGAAAGTTTCTATTAATTTATAACCCCAATTTTAAAAATAAAAATTAAAATTTATAAAAGCAACAAAAAACCACAATATATGCTACTGTTTTGATAAAGAGTATACTATATATTTGGATGATATGTCAACAAATTATTTTTTTTAACTAAAAAAAATCTTTTAATAAGAAAAAAATAATTTAACTTTTTTACAAATAAGAAAAATTAAGAGTGAGAAAATTTAGTTGGAAAAAATTAATATCATTTTAGCCCAAATTTTTCTGCCCTATATTGAAAAGTTCTATAACTCATTCCTAAAAGTTTGGCAGCATCAGCCATAACTCCCTTTGAACGCTGTAGAGCCTGAAGAATTAAATTTTTTTCTAATTCTTCAAAAACAATACCATTTTGTGGTAAGGTAAATGAGGAATTTAATTCAATATTAGTAGAATTAATCTGTCTTATTTCATGTGGTAGGTCCTCTTTTTTAATAATTTCATCTGTAGATAAAATAGAAACTCTTTCTATAACAGCCTCAAGTTCTCTAACGTTTCCTGGCCATGGATATTCAATTAGAAGGTCAAGAGCTTCTTTTTCTATTTTCTTTGATTTTCCTGAGCGCTTTAAAAAAAAGTTTATTAAAGGCTCTATATCTTCTTTCCTTTCACGAAGAGGAGGAATATTTATTGGAATAATATTAAGTCTGTAGAATAAATCTTCTCTAAAAGTTTTATTTTTAATTGCTTCTTCCAGATTTTTATTTGTTGCGGCTATTATTCTGATATTTACTGGAATATTTTTTATTCCGCCAACCCTTCTAATTTGTTTTTCCTGAAGAACTCGCAAGATTTTTGCCTGAGTAGATAAAGACATATCACCTACTTCATCAAGAAAAAGTGTGCCTCCAGTTGCAGATTCTATTAATCCAATATGAGTGCTATCTGCTCCTGTAAAAGAACCCTTTTCATGTCCAAAAAGTTCCGACTCAAGCAGTGTTTCTGTAAAAGCCGCACAATTTATACTAACCAGTGGCTTTTTTGAGCGATCACTAATGTAATGAATTAACTTTGCTATTCTTTCTTTGCCTGTTCCAGATTCACCCCTAATAAGAATAGTTGAATCACTTTTTGCAATTTTATTTGCAATAGAAAGAACATTTTTCATTTTCTTTGATTCTGCAATTAGTCCATCAAAAATATTTTTGGCAATTTCTTCACGCAGTCTTTGTTCTTCTGTTTTTAAAAAGTATTCTTCTGCTGCCCGTTGAACCTGAACTACCAATACTTCTCTATCTATAGGTTTCACAAGATAATTAAATGCACCTAGTTTCATAGCCTTTACGGCAGTGTCAACAGTGCCAAAAGCTGTGATTACCAAGACCTCGGGGCGAAAAGAATCTTTTGAAATTTTTTCAATTAGATCGAGTCCACTTTTCCCTTCCATTTTTAGATCTGTTAAAACAACATTAGGGCGAAAATCAGAAATTATTTCTAAAGCCGAATCCACATTGGTTGCAATTTCTGTTATATGACCTTCCGATTTAAGAATGCTTGCCATTATATTTAATTGGTTGATTTCATCATCAACAATAAGAATTTTTTCCATTATATTTCTCCGTTTTTTTTGAAAACAATTAGGTCTTATCTTCTAAATTATTAGGAATTATAATATCAAATTTAGCTCCTCCTTGAGGATTATTAGAAGCTTGTATTTTCCATTCATGCTGATTTATGATTCTTTTTACAAGAGCTAAACCTAAACCCATGCCATCGGGCTTTTTTGTAAAGTAAGGTTCAAAAATTTTGTCTATATCTTCTTTTGCAATTCCTGGACCATTATCTATAAAAGAAATAATGACCTGTTGCTCTTTTATAGCTTGTTCTATTTTAATAATTATTTTTCCTCCCTTATTTACTGCTTCTATAGAATTTAATAACAGATTTAGAAAAACAATTCTCATACTTTCTATATCTGCAATAACTTTTATTTGTGAATTTCCAATAATTTCAAAGGTAATTTGTTTTTCAACCAGTCTTTGTTTTATAAGGAGTTCAACCTGAGATATAAGGTCAGATAGAAAAAATTCTGCTTTTTTAATTGATAATGGCTTTTTAATTGAGAGAAATTTGGCAACCATTTTATTTAGATGATTAATTTCTTCTTTAAAGGCTAAAATGATTCCAGAAAATTTTTTTTTCTTTTCTTCATCTAGTAAAGGTGTAAACTCATGGATTAAATGATCTGCTGTGAGATTTATTAAATTTAGAGGGTTTCTTATCTCATGAGCAAGATTAGATGCCATTTCTGAAATTATAGCATGACGTTCTAATCTTTTAACTTCTTCTTGTAACGTTTTTTGTTCTCTAACCTGTTTTATTAATAAATTAAAAGCCTTTGTAACTTTACCTATTTCGTCTTTACCTTTATATAAAAGCTCTATATCGGTTTTTCCCTCTGTTGCCTGTTCTGCTGCAAATGCAAGCTGTCTAAGAGGCTTATTTAATTGATAAATAAGAAAAAAAGATAAACAAAATATAGCAAGCATTAAACACGAGACAATTGTAATAGTTTTTTTATTTAAATCCTTTAAAAGAGCTTTTGAGTCGTTAACTATAATAGATGTTTGAAGAACTCCAATTACTTTATTATCTCTAATAATAGGAACCTGAACAAAATCGTATTTTACAGGACGGCCAAAAGAATCTGCTTCGCCATAACGTGCTTTAACTATAATTTCGTTTCCCGATAAGAGTTTATGCTTTTGCCCTATTTTTTTAGGATTACTACTTGCAACTATTTCGCTTGTGCTTCCTACAACAGAAATTTCTTTTGCTTTAGTATTATTTTTTACTTCTTCAACAAATTTTTTTAATGTTTCAAAGTCTGCATTATCTTTACTTGTTAATTTTTGTGTAGAATAGTGAACTGTATTTAAAATTTCATATATGTCTTTTTCAAATTGATTTATAATCCTATTTTCAAATTCAATGGTAAAAAAAACAATTAATACCAGAGAAATTATAAAGAAGGGAAAAATAATAAAAATTAATTTTAATTGAAAACTCATATAAAACAGACCTAATTTAAAAATAATTCTTTAACTCAAAGCCTGTTTGCTTATAATACTTGGAAAATATAATAAAAAAATATTTTATTTAAATATTAATTTGATAAGTTTTTTATAATATTATCCATAATACCATAATAGTATGATTGCATTATTTGGTATAGAATTGATTTACCTTTTAAGAAATTATCCGTTTAAATAAAAATTCTTTTTTTTCTTAAAAAATAAAATAAAAT
>Ga0123519_10005152_pt1 | contig 20975 bp, 15 predicted proteins | sample YelNatPaOPRAMG02_FD_87396 | JGI IMG/M metagenome (GOLD analysis project Ga0123519, IMG submission 87396) | Hot spring microbial communities from Yellowstone National Park - Yellowstone National Park OP-RAMG-02 (version 2) | ecosystem: Environmental > Aquatic > Thermal springs > Hot (42-90C) ...
GAAAGGGCCAGAGGCTTTTCGATTAGAATATGTTTTCCAGCCTTTGCTGCGGCAATTGCAAGAGGAGCATGCGAGTCGTGCCTGGTGCAAATGTAGACAGCGTGGATTTGTGGGTCGGCAAGTATTCGATTTGCGTCATTGGTAGCATACTCACCTCCGAACGCATCGAGAGCGGACTTTGCTGCGGATTCGTTAATATCGGCGTATGCAACGAACCGGGCATTCGGTATCTTCGAGACGCATTCTGCGTGGATTCGTCCCAACGTCCCGCAGCCTATAAGACCCAAATTGATCTGCGGCATCTTTAACCTCCGTAGGTTATTTCCATACGAGTGTTCTCAATTGCCGCGCTCGATTCCTTTTCCGAATGGCTTTCAAAACAATTCTCATGCGAATAGTGGAAACAGAAATGGCGAAGCGCAGGAATTCGACTGATTCTGCAATAATGTTCCGTTGCAGGCGATGTTGCTTAATCGTAACCTGACTGGAATGATTACAGACGAGGAGTGGTGAAATGGTTTTCAATATCGGAAGTGTGGCAGTGTTGTGCATAATTGCTGTGTTATCAAGCGCAGGAGTGGGTATGTGCACTGAGTTTTATGTGTCGCCGAGCGGAAACGACGCTTGGAGCGGTACGCTTTCGAAGCCTTTTGCGACCATTGAGCGTGCGCGAGATGCAATACGACAGCTCAAGCAGGATCATGGAGGCCTCAAGAAGCCGGTAACGGTCTATTTGCGCAATGGGACTTACTTTTTGAAATCCCCGCTGTTGTTGGGGCCGGAGGATTCAGGCACCAAGGATGCTCCGATTACTTATACTGCCTTTCCGGGAGAAAAGGCTATTATAAGCGGTGGAAGAGTGATCGAAGGGTTTGTTCCGGCGCATGCGAATGGCCACGACTTATTGGCGGTTTATATACCTGATGTGAAAGATGGCAAATGGAATTTTGCTCAGCTTTTTGCAAACAATCGCCGCCTTGCACGTACCAGGTTGCCGAAAAAAGGATACTATCGGGTTCGAGATCTGGCAGGGGTGCCGTTCGATGTGCAATGGAACTTCGGACAAGACAAGTTCACATACGACGATAGTGATATTAAGTGTTGGAAGAATCTCTCCGACGTTGACGTTGTGGCGCTGCATTTCTGGGTCGAGTCGCGAATGCCGATCAAGGCTGTCAACGAGGCTACCCATACGGTAGAATTGGCAAAGAAGAGCATATTTCGACTGACTGAAGATTTCCAGCATCAAGGTGCAAGATACTTCGTGGAGAACGTCTTTGAAGCCTTAGACACGCCTGGTCAATGGTACCTTAATCGCTCCGAAGGCATGCTCTACTACTATCCGCACATCGGAGAGGATGTAAGGCGCGAGCGTTTTGTTGCACCTGTGCTTGATCAGCTTGTAAAGGCAGTCGGAGACGCGAAGAGCAACAAAAGCGTCGAGTATGTCAACTTTGCTAATCTCCGATTTGCCCACACGGAGTGGAAATTGCCTCAAGACAAAGCTGGAGCGGCGCAAGCCGCACACATTGTACCGGGAGCGATCTACTTCGAGCGGGCGAAAAACTGCTCGGTTACCAACTGCGAGATTGCACACATTGGAACATATGCGATAGAAGTCGGCAGCGGATGCGAGGGAATTCGCATTGAGAGGAACCGCCTTGTTGACCTTGGTGCGGGTGGAGTTAAGGTCAACACGGGAAGCAAACGCACCACCGTTGCAGATAACGAGATTGGCGATGGTGGCAAGATATTTATGAGCGCAGTAGGTGTATGGATAGCAAACTCACCTGGTAATGTTGTTGCCCATAACCACATCCACGATCTTAACTACACTGGTGTCTCTGTTGGTTGGGTATGGGGATACGGTGCGAGCGAGGCTAGAGACAACATCATAGAGTATAACCACATCCATCACGTTGGGCGTGAGGTGCTCTCGGACCTTGCTGGTATCTATTCGTTGGGAATCCAGCCTGGCACTGTGGAACGAAACAACCTGATTCATGATTGCATGTCCGCTACCTATGGAGGATGGGGAATATATACCGACGAAGGAAGCTCGCAAATACTCATCGAGAACAACATCGTTTATCGCACGAAGACTGGCGGATTCCACCAACACTACGGTCGGGAAAACATCATCCGCAATAACATATTCGCCTTTGCGGTTCAACACCAGCTTCAGCGCACAAGGTCGGAAGAGCATAAAGTATTCACTTTCGAACGCAATATAGTCTACTACGACACAGGTGCCTTGCTTGGTGGTAACTGGAGCGACCACAAGCAAGTGATGGACTACAACGTATATTGGGACGCCTCCGGCAATCCGGTAACGTTCGCAGGCATGAGCTTTGAGGATTGGAAGAAGAACGGTCACGACCTGCACAGCGTTATAGCGGATCCAAAATTTGTAAATCCGGAGAAATTCGACTTCAGATTAAAACCTGATTCGCCTGCGCTTGCGTTGGGATTCAAGCAGATTGATATATCAGGTGTCGGGCCTCGAGTTCCAGTAGGACCGCAATAATCACAAGTGCAGGACAATTTGTTCTCTCTGCAGAACTGGCTATTCAGTTACACTTATTTACTAGGAGTAGTACTATGCCCAAAATCGCTTTCATTGGGGCAGGGAGCTTTGGTTTCACAAGGGGCCTTGTCCGGGACATTCTCACGTTCCCGGCTCTTGCCGACTCGACTATTGCCCTGATGGACATCGACAAGGAACGACTTGACTTCATAACTACAGAGGTCAACCGCATCGTGGAAGCGGGCAAATATCCCGCTAAGGTTATTTCTACGCTTGATCGCGCTGAAGCACTAGATGGTGCGGATGGAGTAGTGTGCACCATTTTGGTGGGCGGACCACAGGTCTTCAGGCACGACATAGAAATTCCCATGAAGTATGGAGTCGATATCAACGTCGGCGACACACGCGGACCATCGGGAATCTTTCGGGCACTGCGAACAATTCCTGTGATGCTGGATATCGCCAAGGACATCAATAGATATTGCCCGAATGCTACGTTTCTGAACTATACGAACCCAATGGCGATGCTCTGCCGAGCGGTGCAGGGTCAGTATCCAAACATTACAGCCTCTGGCCTTTGCCACAGTGTTCAGGGAACCGCTATGATGTTGGCTGACTGGATTGGCGCTCCCTATGAGGAAATTACTTATCGCTGTGCAGGGATCAACCACCAGGCATGGTATCTTGAGTTCAAATGGAACGGCAAGGATGCGTATCCGCTGATTCGCGAGGCGGTGACTACCAGAGAGGACATCTACAACCATGAGCAGGTTCGAAATGAGATGTTCCTGCATCTGGGATATTACGTTACCGAATCCAGCGGGCATAACTCGGAATATGTGGCGTGGTTCCGCAAGCGGCCCGATTTAATTGAAAAATATTGCACCACAGGCACAGGTTGGAATCCAGGCGAGCATGCGTATATTTTGAAGCACTACCTCAATACGGAAGCAACGTGGCGCGACCACATCAAAGAGCAACTCGAGAAGCCGGTTAATCTGAAACGTGGCCATGAGTATGCCGCGAGCATCTTCAACGCAAACTTCGGTGACGGCACGATGTTTGAGTTTAACGGTAACGTTCGCAACTTCGGGCTAATCGACAATTTACCCTGGGGTTGCTGTGTAGAGGTACCGGTGCTCGCCTCGAAGAGGGGTCTTGACCCTATTCATGTCGGCCCTCTTCCGCCGCAGTGTGCCGTTCTCAACAACATTTCGGCCCAAACTGAAGAGATGGCCGTCCAGGGATGTCTGGAAGGAAATCGCGATATGATCTTCCACGCTATCTGCTACGATCCACTTACATCTGCCGTTCTCAGCTTAGCGGAGATCAAGTCAATGGTAGATGAGATGTTCGAAGCCAACAAAGGCTGGCTGCCGACGTTTGATTGAGAGTTAATGGTTGAACAATCATGAGCCGGCGGTCAAACGCCGGCTCATAATTTTATTGGACGAGTTTTTGTCCTATCTATCCTCCTCGGCGGTCGTGGCTCCCTCGGTTTCCATGGTCGCCACCTTGCCAATGCAAATCATTTGGCAATTGACCTTGCTCGCGGAGAGTCCGGAAAGTATCGTGCATCATCTGGTGATATTTCTCTCGCAGCTCAGGCGGCATATCGTGCCGCGCCCTCATCTGGTCGATCATTATTTGCCCACGGACGGTCGGGTCCATATTCATCATCATTATAATTTCCTGTTGTAGAGCGTTGATGCGCTCCTCAGGCGTCATGCTCGCCAGCAAAGCCATCCGCTCGGTCTGCAGCGACTCGAAGCGCTTAGCGGTGTCTTGGTTACCGGCTGTCGTTGATGGTTTTGCCTCTGTCTTTTGCTTAGTGACCAGATAAACAGGCTTGAGCCCCAGCTTTTCAGGATCCACCGATGGAGCTGTTGTGTCTTGCTCCACAAAAACCTTCTGTTTTCCTGTAGTCGGATCAACCACTGCGATCGGTCCGCCAATCAGGGCGGAGATGGCTTCAGCGCGTGCCTTGATCTGTTCCAGCGTCGGCTTACGGTCGTCCTGAGCTTGTGGAATATACACCTTCTGCCACGCCAATTCGTTGGTTTTGGTTATCACTCCGAGCAGTTTTTCCAACTCAATTGATTCAAACCGCCCCGTAACTGTGCCCTTCACGCCTGAGTCACAGACGATCTGGACACCAGCTTGTTTGGCCATTTCCGCCAGTGCTTGGTCAATCGGCATGTCCTTCGCATCCAGGGTAACCTTTGGATTTGTTGTCGTAGTCGAAGTGTCTGCCGTTTCGGCCGCGCAGACTGCTGATGCTAAAACTACCAAAACTCCGATAATGATGGCCGTTGCTTTCATTTCTCTCACCTTTCCCCCGGCATTTTGTTTACTGTAAAAACGCGGATTTGATTTGGGCCAATATAGCGCCTAATCCACATCACCACAGCATAGCCACGTGTTCGAGCCAGCTTGCAACACCGCTAATGTGTTTTGACGAGGCAAACCCTCCATTGGTTGCATCCTTGCGTCTTATTTTTTGCAACCATTCCTTGACATCGGTTTATCGGAACCGAATACTTAGATCATGCAACTATTAAACGCGGCAACTATGCGTTCCTCTGTTGTTTCCCGAAGCCGCCTGAAAATACTTTTCGCAAAGAGATTATGTGCGATCTTACTGTACCGCAATTTCGTGTTCTTTCACACATACGCTGACGGCTTGGGTGCTATTTTGAGCGAAAACGGTTGCAGTGTCTTTGAAGTAGCTGATATTATCGGAAAGTTAGTCGGCAAAATTCTGTGTCGCAAGCACGGAACGGCAATAGAGTTTCCATCGTCAAGTAATAGGCTCGCTTGACGGCCTGCCTATTCGGTTCATATAATGGACAAAGGCAATTATTGAGAACGGCAACAAATTATCTCGGAGGGCAGGTCCATGACTAATAAGCGGGTGCAACAATGCGCCGCGACACTGATGGACACTTTCCATTTTATGATGCGTATCATCGGTGCCGAAATGCGCAAACGCCCGCCGACAGCTCTGTCGTTCCATCAGTTCCGGGTGCTCAAAGCAATACAAGAACACAGAGGCGCTTCGCTCTCACAGGTAGCCGAGCGTCTCGGCGATTCGCTGTCGGCGGCTTCCAAACTGGTAGATAGCCTGGTTGAACAGAGATTCGTTGCCCGCAGCACGGCTGATCATGATAGAAGAAAGCTGGCGCTGGAAGTCACCGACGCTGGACGAGAGGCAATGGATGCAGTTCATCGGCAGGCACTGTCGCTTCTTGCGGAGAAGCTCGCTTCGCTTTCGTCCAGCGAGTGCGCGATGCTGGACCTTGCTATGGATATTTTGCGGTCGAAGCTCGTCTCAATCGAACAATCCGATCATCGGTGCGGCATATGAAACGTCAAAGCTATGTATCCTCGTTCGCTATCTTGTTTTTCGTGTTGGCATTACGTGTTTGGGGTGCATCCGAGGAAGCGGCAGCTCCCAAACAACCTGGGACTCTTTCCCTCGAGCAATGCATTCAACTGGCAATGCGAAACCAGCTCGACGTGATCCTTGCGCAGAACAACGTTACAGTTGCCAAGAGCAGAGCCGCTCAAGCTCGGAGTGCCTATTTCCCACAGTTATCCATACAGAATAACGCCTTCGTTACCGGCTCAGGGAGCGTACTCAGCAAGGCTACAACCGGAACCGCATTTAATATTACGCAGAGCATTTTTGACGGCGGACTGCGTGAAGCTAATGTGCTGAGTGCTCGTTATGGGATCGCGCAAAATACGGCCAGGCTGACCCGGACGATCCAAACTGTTACTTTCAACGTTACCAAAGCTTATTACGAAGTACTGCGCGCAAAACAACTCGCTGTAGTCGCCGAGTCCAACGTAAAATATACTGAAGAGCTCCGCAAGCAGGTAATGGCACGGATCGAAGTGCAGGAAGCTGCAAAAGTAGACGTCCTTCCTGTGGAGGCTCAGTTGGCCAACGCACGTGTGAACCTGGTTTCGGCGCAAAATGCTGTAAGAATCGCTGCACTGGAACTGCGACGTGCAATGGGAGTTGCTCCACAGGAAAGTTTCGATATACTCCCTGTTGAGCCGGTTACTTCTGTTGAGGTTAAATCTTTGGACGAGTATGTGTCGGCAGCACTTGGCGCTCGACCCGATATTGCTGAGACTAAAGCGATTTCGGGAGCTGCCCGAGCCTCGGTCAGAGCTGCCCGAATCAATCTCTATCCGCGACCGGTAATCACTGGTCAGTATCAGCGACAAATACAAGGCGGTTTTACAACTAGTGGCACTCAGATCATTGGAGGCATAGTTTTCGACCTGTTCAACGGTGGTGCAAATCGGGCCGCTTATAAAGAGGCTGTGGCATTGCAGGCTAACGCGGCCCAACAAGAAGCGCAGATTGTCAAGGATGTAGCCCTTGAGGTCGAGGAAGCTTACCTGAACCTGACCAGTTCAAAGGAACGATTGGACGCTGCAAAAGTCGGCCTTGAGGCGGCACGCACTAATTACGAAGTCCAGAAAGAACGTTACGACGAAGGTCTTGCGGTAACGCTGGACCTTTTAAACGCCGAGGTGCAATTGACAACTGCCGAGGCCAACGAAGTACAGGCGCGGTATGACTACTACACCGCGCTTGCACAACTTGACTATGCGATTGGCGGAGCTGTTCATTCCAACAGCTCTTACCATTCTGATAACGCTCGTAACTCCGACAGCTCCGGCTATTCTAATACTTCTCGTCATTCTGAGCGGAGCGAAGAATCTCGATCCGTAGGAGACACCAATGCTTCCTAAGAAACGACGACCCAGATATCAGTTTATAGCGGCCATAGTTATAGTGGTCGGTGCAGTAACAGGACTCCTGTTGCGCCCGCGAGGACAAGAGCCGATCATCAGAACCGCTGAGGTTGAGCGCGGAACCGTTACAGCTTCGGTCTCGGCCAATGGGATTCTCCAGCCGCTGACCACAGTGGAAGTGAAATCCAACGTTGGCGGGCAAATCATCGAACTGGCGGTCGATGAAGGCGATGAGGTAAGCGCAGGCCAGCTCATAGCCCGCATAGACCCTACAGACACACAAACGGCCTATGAGCAGAGTCAGGCTGATCTCGCAGCGGCAGTATCCAAAGTCAGGCAGGCGCGTGAACAGCTTGCCATGCAGCGAGCTCAAAACAACGCTGAAATCGAAGCTGCTAAACAGAATCTTGAAGCTGCTAAGGCCAGATTGCACCAGGCCGAAGAGCTTGCGCGAGTTCAGCCGAATCTTACAACCGCTTCTATTGCTCAGGCTACCAGTAACTTGGCCGCAGCTAAGGCAGCTCTCAAGCAAACGGAAACTGCTCTTGTGCCTCAGAAGCTTGCTGCCGCTCAGGCTGCGTTCGACCAAGCGAAGGCCGGATACGAGACTGCACAGAAAGACCTCGATCGCCAGCGACGACTTTTGGAGCGAGGATTTGTGTCCCAGAGCGCAGTTGATGCTTCGGAAGAGCGATTTGCTGTGGCTAAGGCACAGTTCGATTCGGCTCGCAGGAAGCTGGAGACGGTAAAAGACGAAGCCGAGCAGGACCTATCAACGGCACGTGCTCGCGTGGACCAGGCACAGGCGGAGTTGGAGAATGCTAAGGCCAATAGCGTGCAGGTCAAGGTCAGACAACAGGAACTCGCTTCAGCCAAGGCTGCAGTTAAGCAGGCCGAGGCCGCTCTTGCTTCCGCTCTTGCTGCAAAACGACAAATAGCAATTCGCGAAGGAGACATTATACAAGCTTCGGCTCAGGTCGAGCGCTCCGAAGCTTCGGTGCGGAACGCCAAAACACAGCTTGGCTATACGACAATTGTCGCTCCCAGAGCCGGTGTTGTGACTAAAAGGTATGTTGAAGAAGGATCAATAATAACAGCCGGCCGAGCGTCGTTTTCTGGTACAGGAGCAGGTGTATCCATAGTGGACATAGCTGATGTGAGTCGTATGTTCGCACTTGTTAGCGTAGACGAAACCGACATTGCTCAGATAGAGGTCGGCCAGCAAGTAGATGTTATTGTCGAGGCCTATCCGGATGAGATATTTGAAGGGAAGGTAACGAAAATCGCTCCCCAGTCGGTTACGGAGCAGAGCGTTACAACTATTCCGGTTACTGTGGAAATCGAGTCGCCGGACCGACGCTTGAAGCCTGGAATGAACGTTACCTGTGACTTCATAACAGGTCGTGTGGAGAATGTCATCATGGTTCCCGGCGAAGCAGTGAACGAGGACGACACAGGGGCTACCGTGACTGTGCTAAAAGGCGGCAAGCAGATCAAACGCAAAGTCGAGATCGGTTTGATAGGCAAAGACTACACAGAGATCAAACGCGGTCTCAAAGTTGGAGAGAAGGTTGTGACTGCGATCATCGAACCTACTATCCCAGGTCAAATGGGTGGTGCAATGAGTGGTCCGGGAGGACCAGGCGGTCTTGGTGGTCCGGGCGGCATGAGGCGCAGGATGTGAAAGTTATGATTACTGTATCCGGCCTTCATAAAATCTACCATTTAGGTGATATTTCGGTTCATGCGTTGCGGGGGGTCTCTCTGGAGATAAAAGCCGGTGAGTTCGTCGCGATAATGGGACCGTCGGGTTCAGGCAAATCGACGTTTATGAACATACTCGGTTGTCTGGACAAACCGACAGAAGGTTCGTACGTGCTTGATGGCGAGCAGATCGCTACGTTGGACGATGATGAACTCGCCGCCATCAGGAATCGCAAGATAGGGTTTGTGTTCCAGACGTTCAACCTTATCCCACGCAGACCAGCTTATCGCCAAGTGATGTTGCCTCTATTGTACAACCCAGATTATTCGGGTAACGCCGAGGAACTTGCGCGGGCTGCTTTGGAAAGAGTAGGGCTGGGAGAACGACTCGAACACAAACCGAACGAGCTCTCCGGTGGCCAACAGCAACGTGTTGCTATTGCCAGGGCACTCGTTAACGACCCTGCCGTAATACTTGGCGATGAGCCGACCGGTAATCTGGATACGCGAACGAGCGAAGAGATCATGGCCCTTTTCCAGGACCTGCACGCTGAAGGCAGAACCGTTATCATCGTAACGCACGAAGAAGACATCGCTGCTCATACTCGACGGATAATTCGATTCAGAGACGGGCATGTAATCTCCGATCAGCCGGTGACGAACCCGGTAGATGCGCGAGCCAGACTCGCCACACTTCCGGTAGAGGAGGATCAATGAATCTCCGGGAGAGCATAGAGGTTGCTATCGAAGGCCTTGCGGCGAACAAGATGCGGGCTGCGTTGACGATGCTTGGAGTCATCATTGGAGTCGGCGCGGTGATATCTATGCTTGCCATTGCTCAGGGTGCTAAGAACCAGACGATGCAGCGTATACAGCAGATGGGCACAAACGTCCTAATGGTGATGTCCGGTCAGTCAAGGCGTGGCGCAATCAGGGGTGGATTCGGAAGTGTCGAAAGCCTTACGCTGGAGGACAGCGAGGCTATTGTCAAGAAGTGTCCGTCGGTGGTTAAAGCAGTACCTGAGGTTCGCCAGAACATGCAAGTCAAATATCGCAACCAGAATACCAGCACCACAATCCTTGGGACATCAGCCGATTACCCGGAGGTTCGCAATTATAGCGTGCAGGAGGGAAGGTTCTTCAACGAGCGGGAGACAAAGGGAGCCCAAAAGGTAGCGGTTATCGGTCCGACCACTGCCGCAAATCTGTTTGGAACGAGTTCACCGGTCGGCAAGTTTATTAACATAAAGGGCAATAGATTCAAAATCGTCGGGCTGACAGCTCCCAAAGGTGCAACGGGTGGGTGGATGGACCCGGATGATCAGATATTCGTCCCCGTAACCACTGCAATGCGGCGACTGTTTGGAGTACAATATCTTCGCAGTATCAGCGTGCAGGCAAAATCGATGGCTCTGATGATGCAGGCAACAACCGAGGTCACCGAGCTGTTGAGGAAGCGCCATCGCATCAAAGAAGGTGCCGACGATGATTTCATAGTGCGCAATCAGGCTGAGGTCATGGAAATGGCTGAGGAGACAAGCCGCGTGTTCACAATGCTCCTTGCGGGCATCGCGAGCGTATCTTTGCTGGTTGGCGGCATTGGTATAATGAACATCATGCTGGTCTCGGTTACAGAGAGAACGCGGGAAATAGGGATTAGAAAAGCAATGGGAGCACGCCGCAAGGATATATTGATGCAATTCCTGATCGAATCGCTTGTGCTATCGCTGTTTGGTGGGGTTGCCGGTATACTCTTCGGGATAATCGGCTCCGCAGTGGTTGGGAAGCTTACCGGCTGGAGTATTTCGGTATCGCTCCAGTCGATGCTTTTGTCGTTTTCGTTCGCAGCGGCAGTTGGTGTCTTCTTTGGGTTGTATCCTGCTCGTCAAGCTGCTGCTCTCGATCCGATAGACGCTCTTCGCTATGAGTAGATTAGCAAAATCAAGGAGGCTCGAATCAATTATGTCAGGGTGCTCGCGTATTGCCATTACCTTAGCGGTCCTGATAACAGTCCTTGCGGTTATTGGCTATGCTCAGAATCAAGGAGCCGACCAGTTTGACCAGTTCAGGGAAAGGCACAAGTATACTTTCCAGTTGATGAATATGGTCCGCAACATCAGCGAAATTAATAAAGACCCCAAGTACACGCTCACTCAGGCTCAGGCAAAACAAGTACTTGCGGTGCTTGAGCCGCTGCGCAGCAAGCCAAAGCTCACGCAAGATCAGGCAAAGGAGACCATTAAGGCTCTGAAGAAGGTGTTCACAGTAAACCAGTTGAATGCAATGGCCAGAATCAAATCGCCTCGTCGTGTTCCTGACGGAAGTCGCTTGGGTGGTCCTTCAGCAGGTCCGAGACAGGCCGACAGGCCACGTTTGAATCCGGATTCTATGAAAGACTTCAATCCGTTCTATTCTAAGGTCAAGGCGGGTGATGAGTTTGCTGCGCGGCGTGTTAAACGATGGAACGAGTTCTTTGCTGCGCTACAGGAAAAAGCAAAAGGCACCAAGACGACCAAACCGACAGCGACAAAGAAGAAATAGTTTGACTCGATAACTCGGCGGAATGATTCCGGCAGAAGGCAGGTTATTGCGATGGAGTACGTTCTATCGCAATAACCTTTCGAGGAGAACAAGAAAATGCGCTTGCATCGATTGCATGGTGTTTTGTCGGCATGTTTGTGCCTGTTGCCTTTCATTTCGTGCTCGATATCGGCTCCCGGCTTTTGCGCGGAGTCCTCTACCGGTGCTCGCCTATCGTCCTTCACAGAGTGTATCCCGGGGACTCTTGTGAAGTTTGACATGATAGCGGTGCCGGGCGGAGAAATCGAGCTTCCAGATCCGGCCAAGAAAGGTAGCACAAAGCGTATAAAGATTGCTCCGTTCTGGATAGGCAAAACTGAGGTTACTTGGGACGAGTACGACGTCTTTGTGTTCAGACTCGACGAACCGGAGGCTATGCGGGCTACTGACGGCAAAGATGCTATTTCACGTCCCAGCAAGCCTTATGGGATGGCGGATCGCGGATTTGGACATAAGGGCTACCCCGTTATAAATGAATCTTTCCTGGGCGCCAAGGCATACTGCGAATGGCTCTCAGCCAAAACTGGTCGCAAGTATCGACTTCCCACCGAAGCCGAATGGGAATATGCTTGCAGAGCGGGGAAGCCCGAACCTGACACCAAAAATCTTGCTCAGTTTGCCTGGTTTTGGCAGGAGAAAACTCAGCCGGTTGGGAAGAAGTCACCAAACGCATGGGGGCTCTACGACATGCTCGGAAACGTTGCCGAGTGGTGTATTGATCTATCCGGTAAGCCCGTTTTGTGCGGAGGATCGTACGAGGATATGGCAAAGGATGTGAAACCATCCGCCCGGCGTTATCCGGATGATTCCTGGCAAGCCAACGATCCGCAGGACCCAAAAAGCAAATGGTGGTATTCGGATGCTCCATTTGCCGGATTTCGAGTCGTTTGCACTCCGTGAATCAACGTTATACAATCTGTACGCTTGAGTTTTGGATTGGGGAGGAGGAGAATGGATAATAACGGCCCGTTATCGAGTTCGATGTCTCGTAGGGACTTTCTTAAGACCTCTGCAGCTTCCGCATTGCTTATCAGCTCCGGCGTGCTTGAAATCAGCAAGGGAGCATGGGCTGGCGGATCAGATATAATCCGTGTCGGCGTAATTGGTGCGGGCGGACGCGGCACCGGTGCTGCTAAGGATTGCATTAGAAGTTCGCAAGGTGTCAAAATCGTAGCGTTAGGCGATGTGTTTAAAGACCGGATCGAAGGCTCTTACAACGCGCTCACAAATGATCAGAGCTTGAAAGAAGGTGTTGACCTTACGCCGGAACGCTGCTTTGTTGGGTTCGACGCTTATCAAAAGGTCATAGACTGTGGAGTAGACATGGTCATCTTGGCTGCTCCTCCCGGTTTTCGTCCGATGCACTTCAAGGCGGCTGTTGATGCTGGCAAGCATGTCTTTATGGAGAAACCGGTTGCGGTCGATGGTCCCGGGATCAGGACGGTTCTAGCATCCGGCGAAGAAGCATCACGAAAGCGGTTGGGAGTGGTCGCGGGGACCCAGCGAAGGCATCAAGCAAGTTACATCGAGACTATCAAGCGAATCCACGGAGGAGCAATCGGTCCAATTCGAGCTGCACAGTGTTATTGGAATCAGGGCGGTCTTTGGATGCATCCGCGCAAGCCTGAGTGGACTGATATGGAGTGGCAGCTTCGCAACTGGCTCTACTTCACTTGGCTTTCCGGTGATCACATTGTAGAGCAGCATGTGCACAACATTGATGTCATCAACTGGGTCCTGAGAGCGCATCCGCTGAAGGCGGTCGGCATGGGCGGTCGCCAGGTTCGCACTGATCCGGCCTATGGGAATATCTTTGACCATTTCGCTGTGGAGTTCGAGTATCCAGACGGAGTCAGAGTCCTTAGCATGTGTCGGCAGATCGACGGTTGTTGTGGCAACGTGTCGGAAAGAGTAATCGGGATATGGGGCACGTCAAATTGTTCCGGCATAATACGAAAAGCCAGGGACGAGTGGAAATACTCAGGTCCAGGCAATAATCCTTATGTTCAGGAACATGCCGATCTCATTGCCAGTATTCGTGCGGGCAAGCCTCTGAACGAAACTCGACAGGTTGCGGAGAGCTGTCTGGCTGCTATAATGGGCAGAATGTCGGCCTACACAGGCCAAGAAGTTACATGGGAGCAGGCGCTCAATTCACAGGAAAATCTGATGCCTGAAAAGCTCGAATTTGGTCCGCTTCCTGTTCCGCCTGTGGCTGTTCCCGGCAAGACTCCGCTTATTTAAAAAGTTGTTTTCGTTCTATTCGGATGATGTTTTAATGCAACGACTGTTGGGGTTGTCGCAATAAAGCTGCTTCTACAGTCCATAAGCGGAGCAGTATTTTGCTTGTGATTGGCTGGGCGGAGGCCAACAAACTACTGCGGCCTGAGTAAATTTGAGGAGGCAAAGTACTTGGGAATAGTGCTTATATTACTTTACGTAATTGTGCTGATTGCGCTCGGCTACTGGGCGATGAGAAGAACTCGAAACGTGGGGGACTTCTTCCTCGGAGGCAGGACCATCGGCCCTTGGATGTCGGCTTTTGCTTATGGCACCACCTATTTTTCTGCGGTGCTTTTCATCGGCTATGGCGGAAAGTTAGGGTGGGGCTACGGTCTACACACGATGTGGATCGTCGCGGGTAATGTGCTCATAGGTAGTCTGCTGGCATGGTTGGTGCTTGGGAAGCGCACCCGCGAAATGACCTCCAAATTGGGAGCTATGACGATGCCCGCCTTCTTAGCGGAGCGCTACAAAAGTCCAACCCTGAAGGTTGCGGCCGCTTTGCTCGTGTTCGTGTTTCTCGTTCCCTATTCGGCGTCAGTGTATATGGGTCTGAGCTATCTAATCGAAAAGGCTCTGGGCGTATCGCAAAGTCAGGCTCTTGGCTTCCTCGCGGCGCTTACAGGTCTTTACCTCATTATGGGTGGATACTTCGCGGTAACGCTGACGGACTTTATCATGGGCTTGGTTATGATCTTTGGCGCGGGCGCGTTGATCGTCAGCTTGACAACTCCGATGGGAGGCATCGTCCAAACGACCAAGCTGCTTCTTAATTGTGATGTCTGCTCGCCGGCTTTGAAGCCCGGATCGCCGGGATCCATACCGGGTTGGTTGACATTGGTGTCTCTTGTGATCGTTACCAGCTTGGGTCCATGGGGACTTCCGCAGATGGTGCAGAAGTTCTATTCAATAAAGAGCGGTGATCAGGCGAAGCGAGCTATGATTGTGGCCACAATCTTTGCGCTTATTGTTACGTTCGGCGGATACTATGCCGGTGCTATGACTCATCTAAACGTGCCTAAGTCGCCCTCTGCCATCATCAAGAACATTCCGTCTATCTCAAAAGGTGATTACACAAGCCCGAAAGAGCTCCCGGTAAAAACCGATGCGCAGGGCAATCCCAAGATACTACCTAACGGTAAGCCCGATATCGATTGGGATCGCTGGGTACCGACGTATCTGGGACAGCGACTGCCCGGCTGGGTGATGTTGTTGATAGTACTGCTTGTGCTTTCCGCATCGATGAGCACGCTTTCGTCGTTGGTACTTGTTTCCAGTTCTGCGATAGCTATGGACCTGTATGCGGGCGTGCTCAAACCTAACGTGGAACGACGGAGCGTGTTGATACTGATGCGCGTGCTGTGTGCGTTCTTTGTTGCGGCGTCTCTGCTTATCGCGCTCAAACCGCCAAGTTACATAATTAACTTGATGGTGATATCGTGGGGAGTGCTGGCGGGTGCGTTTGCCGCACCGTATCTGTATGGTTTGTTCTGGCGCAGAGCAAATGCCTTTGGTGCAGGAACGGCTATGTTTGTTGGAGTAGCGGTAGGCTCAGCAATTTACTATGAATACGGTCAGCCGGGGGTTCCTATTGGCGGAGCCATCGCAATACTCTTGCCGCTTGTGATAATGCCTATTGCCAGTTTAATCACTAAACCCATGCCTAAGGAAGATGTGGCCCGCGCATTTGGAACGAAGTCTTAAACGGGTGATCGGCTCGATTTCGTTTCCAGGTGCAGGGGTTGAACGACAATCTATAGCCAGGGTTATTCAGAGCCTTGCCGAGCAATCAAAAACCAATGCTCGATATTGACGCTCGGTATGCTATTTTTATGCGGTGCGAGACGGAAGCTCATCTTCGATAAGCGACAAGTTGTTGCGTGCTTCGTGACAATCCGGATCAAGACTTAGCGCCTGTCGATACGCAACAGCAGCAGCGTCCATCGCGCCTATCCGGAAGCAACAGTTGCCCAACATTAAGAATCCTGCAGCGCGTGTAGGTTCTATCGCGAGGCCGTTTTGATAGATTTCTACGGCCTCTTGATATCTGCCCGCCGTGTAGAGAACATCGCCGGCGCCGAAATAGGCATTTGCATAGTTGGGATCGACTTCAACAATCCGAGCGAAACAATCCAACGCTTCCTGAAACCGACCCTGCGACTTATATAAGTGCCCAAGATTGTTCATTGCCTCGACGTAGTCCGGTCTTAGTTCGACTGCACGCAGGTAATATTGCTCTGCTTGATCGATATTGTTTGCCGCTTCCAAGCAGGCAGCAATTCTAAAGTGCAGTTCGGCCGAATTGGGCTCGATCTCGATCAACACTTTGTAGCGTTCTGCCGCTTCGACAAACCGGCCACTTGATTCTTCGATGCGAGCGAGGTGCAAGAGCGCTTCCTTACGCCCTGGTATTAGGCGGAGCACTTCACGCCACTCGGACTCTGCTTCGGAAAGCATTTCCAGACGGGTATAAGCAAGCGCTAGCACTTCGTGCGCGTGGGCATGATTAGGCTGTTCCGCGATAACTTCTTTGCACAAATTTATCGCGCGGTATAAGTCTCCTAGACCTATGTAGGCTCTTGCAATGCCGAACTTTGCCTTAAAGCCGTAAGTGCCCGGGTCGCCAAGCCATCCGCCACGCTTGCCCAGTTCAATGGCGGACTCGAACATCTTCGCGGCTTCCTCGTATCGACCAAGAGCCAACAAAGCGTTTCCCGTAGAAAAATCGATCTCAGGATGCTCTACGCCTGAGTATTTTGCACGCTCGGCGGTCTGAATAGCTTGTTCGTGACGACCTGTGGCCCAATAAGCGTTAATCAACCTGGAGTATGTGTTGCCAGAGAAAGCATGCCCCGGCGGAAGCAGCTCTGTCATCCGTTCCAGATATGGAATAGCCTCATCGAACTCTTCCTGTGCGCAATGTGCTGCGCTGATGTGGTGCAAAACATAGAGATCATCAGGCTTATCTTGCAGCTCTGCCAGCAAGAGCTTTAAGTAGCGCTCGTGCTTGTTGCGCTGTTTTTTTACATCGGGCTTGTAGCCGTAGTGGTGTACGATTGCGTCAAGTTGCTCGATTCGACCGCCTGCCGCGATAATTGAGGGAATTATGTTCTCGTGGATGCGTCCTTCGAATCGATATGTCGGACGGTTGCGAACCAATCTGCACACACGATGGACTATATCCGGAGCGGGACTGCCCTCACGACAGTAGTTATAAAACAGAAGCTCGTATGCTTCGACATCTTTTCTCTGAAGAGCATCGGCAATCAGTTGCTTGCCGGATGGATCTAGTCGCTCATCTGCATCCAGGAATAGTACCCAATCGCCAGTGACGTGCTTCAACGCTTCATTGCGCGCATCGGAGTAGCTCTCATTCCATGGGAACGAATGAACAATAGCCCCATGTGAACGAGCTATTTCGACGGTACGATCCTTCGAGCCGGTGTCGAGAATTACTATTTCATCGACTAGTCCCTCGACACTCGCGAGGCAGTCCTCCAAGAACTGTTCCTCGTCACGAGCAATCATACAAAGCGAAAGACGTTTGGAATTGGAAGCTTCTCGACTGCCTGAATTAGGCACGATCTTTGATTTGGCAATCTCCGAATTGTCACCTATTGCAACCTCTTGCTTCTTTTGCGTGAAAGTCAATTCATTCACCTTCTCTGCTTGCGGTATAGGGCTAGGGTGATTGGTGATTTCGCAACGATGAACCTTCGGATCAAACGGTTGCTTGAGAATATCTGCCAGGCTGTATGGTGCACCGTAGCGCAAGTCTGCAGGAAGTCCCCACTTGCGCTTATATATCTCCCAATTCTTGGCTAAGAGACCGCTGTAATCCACTTTTTCGCCTGCAAAAGTGCGACTTCCGAAGTGATGAACGAAGCTATCTCGTGCGACCGCACATTTCCAACCAGCGATTGCGGCACGTATACAGAAATCGTCATCTTCGAAGTTCCCTTGACCGAAGCGCTCGTCAAGCCCTCCGATCTTATCGATGACGGCGCGCGAGATGAGCATACAGAAGCCTACAATTCGCCAAATCGGAAGAACCTCGCGGTAGTGTTTGATAGCCCATTCCTGTGAGAACCGTTCCAGACCGGCCAAAGAATCGGTATTATATAGCGGTTGGTCAACATACTGCGGTCCTGAAACGCAATTCGAAACTGGCCCAACTATGCCGATTTGTGGGTTCCTGGCCGCACAAGCAAGCATTCGCTCCAGCCAACCCGGGGTAACAACCACATCATTGTTCATAAGAAGGATATAATCTCCCTTTGCAACTGCGATGCCTCGGTTGTTGCCGGCGGCGAAGCCAAGATTTTCACCGTTCGTTACTACTTGCACTCGCGGATTTTGCGCAGCAAGCGTTTCAAGATATGCAAGCGTGCCATCGGTTGAGCCATTGTCTACGATTATTATCTCGTGCGGTTCTGAAGTCCAACGTTCGATGCTCTCGATGCAGCGCTTAGTATACTCGAGCTGATTGCGAGTGAGAATGATAATCGATGTAAGAGGCAATTTGAGATCATAGTGAGTTGTTTCTTTGCTGTTACTCTCTGATTGTATATTCTCGGCTATTTGCTTTTTTCGTAGCACCGGCGGGAGAGCCCAGTACGGTTGCTCAATCGCACGACGGTAAGCCGGCGGATGTGTTGGATGAAGATTGGTAAGAGAATGATTGGAATCCCATCGTTTCCAGATGGTTTGGAACCAGCCGTCGCGGATTTCGTCTGCGTGGCTAAAAGTAGCGATTTTTCGCAAAATCTGCTCATCATTCCTCGCATAGCTCAAGTGATGACAATAGCCGATCTCCGGTGTAATCAATCCCCTTGGACAATCGCCGACGTTTCTGTTTGCGGTAAACCTCGCTGTGCCTACTTTTACGAAAATGGCAGGCTTGAGCGGCTCGCGAGGGTCGATGCGATAGCGCCAAGACTTCCAGTAGGTATCCATAACCGCATGCCAGCAGGCTATTTCTGGATGTTTTTTTGCAAGCCGCATCATGCGATGGAGATCGGTTGGATCGTAGACTTCGTCCGCATCGATTACAAGGCAGTAATCGTATCCTTCGTTTTTCAGAATGTCGAGTCCGGCGTTACGCTGCTCAGCCTCTGTGCTCCAAGATCCTTTTACCACTCGCAGTTTGCCCGCCGGATCAGGCAGAGAACGGATAAACTCGATGGTGCCAGAAGAATCCGCCGGTTCTCCGTTCCAAGGTCTATCGCTCACAAGAAAATAGATTGCTCCGCAACAATCGTATATCGACTCGACAGATTCGGCCAACCAAGCGGTGTCGTCGTGGACGCAGTAGACTGCGGCGAATTCGCGGAACGGAGCTACGGGAGGCGGGTTGAAAATTGGGTCGGACGAATTCTCGTCTGTGTGTTTTTCAATTTTAACTTTCGGCTTGACCGCGGTGACGTTCATATTGACCGGGTTGGGTTCGTCGCCCCAGCACACGCTTTCGATTTTGCAGATTTCAAAGCCGGCATCCTCGAGAAGCTTCCGCACTTTTTCTTTGTTGAATACGTCTTTGTGGATTTGGCCGAGTTTATCATGCTCGCTGTAGGCGCCGTGAGTGTATCTGGATACTTCCTCGATATCGAAAATTCCCCCGCCGTTACCAGGAGCGCGTTCGACATAGGCACGTACTATTTCGTCGAAGTCGGGTATTGAATCAATTCTGAGCAGCCCGCCCGGCTTGAGCACTCGGTGCCATTCGGCAAGCGCCTTCCTCTGCTCGAAGATATAAAGATGCTCAAATACAGCGTTTAGAAAGATTTCGTCAACGCTGTTGTCGCGAAAAGCGGACAGATCAGTAATATCGAGTTTGAGGTCTGCCGCTGGGCTGTATAGATCAATATTTATATAGCCTTCGAGTATCTTGTAGCCGCATCCCAAGTGCAGCTTCAACGGACGCGCCGGATTTTCCGGTATTCTTGGAGATGCTGCAGCGGTTGGTCGACGCCTTTTGCCGGAGGCGCTCTTTCGTTTGCTCATACCTGTCCTCCGCGGACTTCGTAATTATACGAGATCGACTCGGCATGCTTGACGGACGGTCGAGGGCAATCGGTGTTCTTGGAAAGGAAAAGCAACATCCCTACGAATCCGATGCTTCGCCCAGTGCCTTAGAGACCGAATCGACATCCGACTCCGACGCAGCCTTTACGTTCTCCGCCCTAATCTGCTCCAGCAGTTCTTTGCGATGTACCGGAATTGACTTAGGCGCGTCGATGCCCAAACGGACCTGATCGCCTCGGACCTCGATTACGAGCAGTTCAATGTTGTCATTTATTATGATCGACTGGCCGACCTTTCTGGCTAGTACAAGCATTTCGGGTGCTTCCTTTCACTCCGCAAAGCAGGTCTAGGCAGCTTTGGTCTGCGCTGCAGGGTGCGAATCGGCAGTCTCTTGCGAACAATCTCCCTTCGACTGTGTCGCAAGAGGATGCTTCACCGAGTAGCGATTGTCCTGAAGCACCACCTGCATACCTACAAGGTTTTTGGAGTTGATCACTATGGGCGCGAGTAGATTCACCGTGACTTCAGCGCCGTTTTCAGCTACGGTTGCGATAACTAGGACCATCGCATCTTCAGCCGATTCCAAGCTGAGCCTCTCAACGTCGGCGTCGGTGAGCTCGATCTCGTAGTCACTGAAGAACTCCGACGGGTCTACAACCACGAACGCGAGTCTTGGGTCCTCAGTTGACTGCAGCCAGCGGAAGCTGGTGTCCGGCCTGTGCTGTATCAGGCAGTAAGAAGTTCTATCCTCGAACCCCAGCGGTCCGCGCGGCATCCTGATGATCGAACTGTCATCGATTTCCACTACGCCAAATCGGGTAGTATCTATTCTCATCCTTGCCTCCTTCTTATGCGGACATGTAAGTTAAGCTCGCCAGCGATAGGTTCAACATCCGCGAGCTTACAACAAGTGCAGCTTGATAGACATTTTCCTGAGTCTTCAGTTGTACCGTTGCTTCTGCAAGGTCAATATCTTCCGTTTCGGAAAGCATTTCCTGCAAGCGAACTTTGGTATCGGAAAGCACTTCGTTGGCTCTGTCGATTCTTGCTATCCACGAACCCAACTGTGCATTACAAGCAA
>Ga0123519_10005154_pt1 | contig 20966 bp, 22 predicted proteins | sample YelNatPaOPRAMG02_FD_87396 | JGI IMG/M metagenome (GOLD analysis project Ga0123519, IMG submission 87396) | Hot spring microbial communities from Yellowstone National Park - Yellowstone National Park OP-RAMG-02 (version 2) | ecosystem: Environmental > Aquatic > Thermal springs > Hot (42-90C) ...
ACGCAGCGGCCAGCAGGCGTGAAGGCTGGCGCCGCGGGCCGGGTGGGGCCACTATCAAAACGTCAGCGCGCTGCGGTGTCCCAGTCCGCGTCGGACGGAGGTTCGGCTCGGATCACCAGCGTGCGGCCCGATGGGGCACATGGCAGGAAAGGGGAGTTCACCTTGTCGCTCGTGACCATGAAGGAACTGCTGGAGGCCGGCGTTCACTTCGGCCACCAGACCCGGCGCTGGAACCCGAAGATGAAGCGGTACATCTACGCCGGGCGCAACGGCATCTACATCATCGACCTGCACCAGACGTTGAAGCTGCTGGAGGAGGCTTACGCGTTCGTGCGCGATGTTGCGGCCAACGGCGGGACCGTGCTGTTCGTGGGGACCAAGAAGCAGGCTCAGGATGCCGTCCGGGAGGCGGCCGAGCGGTGTGGGATGTACTATGTGGCGGAACGCTGGCTCGGCGGCATGCTGACCAACTACCGCACCATCAGGGAGCGGATCGCTCGGCTGGCCGAGCTGCGGCGCATGGAGGAGGATGGCAGCCTCGCGCAGCGGCCCAAGAAGGAGCGCACCCGGCTGCTGGAGGTGAAGGGCAAGCTGGAGCGGGTCCTATCGGGCATCGAGAAGATGCCTGGCCTACCAAAAGCGTTGTTCGTCGTTGATCTGCGCCAGGAGCGCATTGCCCTGCTGGAGGCGCGCCGGCTCAAGATCCCGGTGGTCGCGATCGTGGACACGAACTGTGACCCCGAGGAAGTCGACTACCCGATCCCGGGCAACGACGATGCAATCCGCGCGATTCGGCTTATCACCGGCAAGATTGCGGACGCGGTGATCGAGGGGCGGGCCGAGTATGAGTCTCGCGCGGCCCGGGAGGAGGGGGTGCCGGAGGAGGCGCGCGAGCCGGTCGCCGTGGCAGCGGCGACGGCGGAGGGCGAGTCGTCCGAGGGGGAGCCGATCGAGGAGGCGTGGGGCGAACCAGAGGCCGAAGAGTCCACGGAGACGCCCGCCGCCGAGCCCACTCCCCAGGGGGAGCCCGAGCCGACACCAGTGCCCGAGCAGCCCGACCGGCGCGAGGAGCCGGGCGAGCCGATCACCGGCGTGGACCTGACATAGGGCGACATTTCGCGTTCGCGTTGACCGCAATAGGAGGACGAGGTTGGCGATAACTGCGCAGGAGGTACAGGAGCTGCGCCGCAAGACCGGCGCCGGGGTGATGGACTGCAAGCGGGCGCTGGAGGAGTGCGCAGGAGATCTTGAGAAGGCGCGCCTGCTGCTGCGGAAGCGGGGGATGGAGCGGGCGGATGCGCGGATGTCGCGCGCGACGACGGAGGGGGTGATCGCGTCCTACATCCACGCTGGCGGCAAGATCGGGGTGCTAGTGGAGCTCAACTGCGAGACCGACTTCGTGGCCCGCACGGACGAGTTCCAGGAACTGGCGCGCAATCTGGCGATGCACATCGCCGCGGAGCAGCCCAGGTACCTGCGGCGAGAGGATGTGCCGCAGAGCGTGATCGAGCGGGAGAAGGACGTCTACCGCGCGATGGCCCAGAAGGAGGGTAAGCCCGAGCAGGTGCTCGATCGGATCGTGGAGGGCCGCCTCACGAAGTTTTACAGCGAGGTGTGTCTGCTGGAGCAGCCGTACGTCCGCGATGACCAGAAGACGGTGGGAGACATCATCAAGGAAGCGATCGCCAAGCTGGGCGAGAACATCGTGCTGAGGCGGTTCGTGCGCTACCAACTGGGGGAAGCAATCGAGGACTGAGCCGGGCGGGGAGGCGAGGTGCCGGAGGCGCGTTACAAGAGGGTCGTAGTCAAGCTGAGTGGGGAGGCGTTCGCCGGGAGCAACGGGTTCGGCATCGACCCCGACGTCGTCCACTGGATCGCGGAGGAGGTCCGCGACTGCCACGGGCTTGGCGTGGAGTGCGGGATCGTCGTCGGGGCGGGAAACTTCCTGCGCGCCCGCAGCAGCGGCCTGCATAACATCGACCGCACGACGACCGACTACATGGGCATGCTGGCGAGCATGCTCAACTGCCTGGCCCTGCAGGCGTCCCTGGAGGCGCTCGGGGTCCAGACGCGCCTGCTGTCCGCCATCGAGGTGAGAGAGGTGGCCGAGCCGTACATCAGGCGCCGCGCGATACGCCATCTCGAGAAGGGACGGGTGGTGATCTTCGCCGCGGGCACCGGGAACCCGTATTTCACCACAGACACAGCGGCTGCGCTGCGGGCGGCGGAGATCGGCGCGGAGGCGCTGCTGAAGGCAACCAACGTGGACGGCGTGTACGAGCGCGATCCGAAGACGGACGCGACGGCGAAGAAGCTGGACCGTCTAACCTACCTGGATGCGCTCCGGCAAGGGATCCGCGTGATGGACGCCACCGCGATCTCGCTCAGCATGGACACGAAGATACCGGTGATAGTGTTCGGCCTGCGCACGCCTGGCAACATCAAGCGCGTGCTGCTCGGCGAGCCGATCGGCAGCGTCATCAGCTAGCGCGCCCGGCCAGGCCGGGGGCGAGGGACGGCGGCCGCGACCCCTTGGGGTATGCTTGGCCCCGGGGCGCCGTAGGGGGTCGGGGAAGCGGCAGAAGGGAGGGCAGGGCGATGCCAAAGGACGAGACGACGCAGCTTCTGAAGAACAGCGACATGCAGATGCTGCAGGCCGTGGAGGCCGTCAAGCGCGAGTTCGCGATGATCCGGACCGGCCGCGCGAACCCGGCGGTTTTGGATCGCGTCCTGGTGGAATACTATGGGGAGAAGGTTCCCATCAAGCAGGTGGGCACGATCACCGCGCCCGAGCCTCGGCTGCTGGTGATCTCACCGTGGGACAAGAACATGGTGAAGCCGATCGTGGATGCGATCACCACGTCGGACCTGGGGCTCAACCCGAACACAGACGGAGGGCTGATTCGCGTGCCGGTGCCCCAGCTCACCACGGAGCGGCGGCAGGAGCTTGCCAAGCTGGCCGCCCGCAAGGCTGAAGAGGGCAAGGTGGCCGTGCGCAACGTGCGGCGGGAGACGATCGAGAAGCTTCGCCAGATGGAGAAGGCGGGCGACATCTCCGAGGATGACCTGCGCCGGTACCAGGAGCAGGTGCAGAAGATCACGGACGCTCACATCGAGCAGATCGACGAGGCGCTGAGGGCCAAGGAGAGAGAGATCTTCGAGGGATGAGGCAGACGGCGCTGGTTATTGGCAGGCCGCTGGCCGAGGCGGAGCGCGTGCTGGTCGGCCGCGGGGCGGTCGTGCTGGAGGTGCGGCGCACAGAACCACCCGGCCGGGCCCCGTCGGGGCCGTTGCGGGTGGTGCGGGAGCGCTGGGAGAACGGCGGCGTGCGCCTGCTGGCCGCGGCGTCGGTGGAGATCACGAGGGAGAAGGGCGCAGATTTCTAGCGCATTCGCCGAAGCGACAGTGGAGGAACTGAAGGCGCGACTGGACAGGTCGCGCTTGCCGGTCCACATCGCCATCATCATGGACGGGAACGGGCGGTGGGCCGCGGGGAGAGGGCTTCCCCGTCTGGAGGGCCATCGCGCGAGCAGCCAGAGCATTCGGGATACGATCGAGGCGTGCAGCGAGCTGGGGATCCAGTACCTGACGCTGTACACATTCTCGGTCGAGAACTGGTCGCGCCCGCGGGCCGAGGTGGAGGCCCTGATGGCGCTCATCGAGCACACCATCAGGCGCGAGCTGCCCGAACTGCATGAGAACCGGGTGCGGATCCGGCTGCTCGGAGACCGCGAGGGGCTGCCCGCGTCGCTGCAGCGCGAGATCGCGAGGGCGGAGAAGCTGACGGAGGGGAATGGCGGTCTGACGCTGCAGCTTGCGATCAACTATGGTGGGAGGCGGGAGATCGCGGCGGCGGCGGCGCGGCTCGCCCGGGAGGCCGTGGAGGGACGCATCGCGCCGGAGGACATAGACGAGGAGGCGTTCGCGGCGCGCCTGTACTTGCCCGATTCCCCCGACCCCGACCTGCTCATTCGGACCGGGGGCGACCTGCGCGTCTCCAACTACCTGCTGTGGCAGATTGCGTACACGGAGATCCACGTGACGCCGACGCTGTGGCCGGACTACCGCCGGCGGCACTTGTATGAGGCGTTGATCGACTACCAGGGTCGGAAGAGGCGTTTTGGTGGAATTGAGGATGCGGCGTAGTTTTCTGCTGAAGCTGGCGATCAGCGTCCCCCTGCTGGTCCTGCTGGTGGCGCTTGACGGCATCGCGGCCCTGCAGGGGCTGCCGCTGCTGTTGGTCGCGCTCGGGATCGGCCTGCTGCTCATGGAGGGCCTGCGGCTTCGGCTGCGGAACAGCGGGCGGGCGAACCTCGCGATGCTGCCGTTCATGATGGCGGCGCTGGTGCTGCTGTTCGGGTTCTGCCGCGGCCGCGACCTGTCGCAGGGGCTGCTGCTGGGCATCACCGTGGCGATCGTGTTCGACGTGCTTCTGGTGGCGTTGGCGCTGATCGGGGAGGCGAGCAAGCGCGGGGCAAGGGGCGTCCTCGAGTTCGTTGGAGTCGCCGCCGTGGGGGTGGCGCTGGGCTTTGTCCTGTGGCCGGTGCTCCTGTTGGGGGCCGGGCGCTGGACGGGCGCGAGCCTGGCGGGGCCATAGGGGGAGCATGGCCGCCCGAAGGCGCATCGCCCTGCTCGGATCGACGGGATCCATCGGCCGCCAGACCCTGGACGTCGTCGAGTCGTTCCCGGACCGGTTCTGCATCGTGGCTCTCTCGTGCTCGCGCTCGGCGGACGCGATTGTGGCCCAGGCGCGCCGCCACCGGCCCCGTCTGGTGGCGGTGGCCGACCCCGACGCGGCGGCGCGGGCCAGGGCGGCACTGGCGGATACGGATATCGAGGTGGCGACCGGCCCGGAAGGCCTGGCGCGGTGTGCGACCCTGCCGGAGGCGGACGTGGTGGTGGCCGCGGCGGCGGGGGTGGCGGGGCTGCCAGCAGTGTGGGAGGCGGTGCAGGCGGGAAAGCGGGTGGCCCTGGCAAACAAGGAGGCCCTCGTCGTTGCTGGACACCTCATTTCGGCCCAGGCGCGCCGCTCGGGGGCCGAGCTGGTGCCGGTCGACAGCGAGCACTCGGCCCTGTTCCAGTGCCTGCTCGGGCAGGATCGCGGGGCCGTTCGCCGCGTCGTGCTGACCGCGTCGGGGGGCGCTTTTCGCGATTGTGGCGAACAGGAGCTGGCGCATGTCACGCCAGAGCGCGCGCTGGCGCACCCGACCTGGAGAATGGGGCCGAAAGTGACAGTGGATTCGGCCACGCTGATGAACAAGGGCCTGGAGCTGATGGAGGCGCGCTGGTTGTTCGGGCTAACCCCCGAGCAGCTCGACGTCGTCCTCCACCCGGAGAGCATCGTGCACGGCCTGGTGGAGTTCGCGGACGGGTCGGTCATGGCGCAGCTCGCGCGGCCTGACATGCGGCTGCCGATTCAGTTCGCGCTCAGCTATCCCGAACGCCTCCCCCGCCCGGAGCCGGCGGTGGATCTGGCAGCGGTGGGCGCGCTGCACTTCGAGCCCCTTTCTCCCGAGCGCTGGCCATGCCTGGCGCTCGCGCGGGAGGCGATGGCGCGGGGCGGGGCGGCGCCAGCCGTTCTGAACGCGGCCGACGAGGTCGCGGTGGAGTGGTTCCTGGCGGGACAGGTGGCGTTCACGCAGATACCACGGATTGTCGAGGCCGCGCTGCGCGAGTGCGAAGCCGGGCCCGGCGCGTCGATCGAGGATCTCCTGGCGGCGGACCGCTCCGTGCGGGAGCGGCTCCAGAGGGATCGCGAGCGGTGGAGCTAGCGCAGGTCATCAGCATCATCGCCGTGGCCTTCGGCTTCGGCATCGTCGTGTTCGTCCACGAGGGCGGGCACTTCCTGGCGGCGCGCCTTTGCGGCATGAAGGTGCACGAGTTCTCGATCGGCTTCGGGCGGCCCCTGCTGTTCTGGTTCCGGCGCAACGAGACGCAGTACTCGTTCCGCCTCTGGCCGTTCTTCAGCTACGTGCGCATCGCCGGCATGGAGCCCGGGGACGACGATCCGCGCGGGTTCGACCGCAAGCCCCGGGTGTCGCAGGCGTTCGTGCTTGTGAGCGGCTGCGTCATGAACATCCTGCTTGCGGTAGGCATCTTCGTCTTCATGGGCGGGGTCATCGGCAGACCGGTCGCGGTCACCAACACCGTCCAGCGGGTGCTGCCGGGGACGCCCGCGGCCCACGCCGGTCTGCGACCCGGCGACAAGCTTCTCGGGGTCGACGGCCGGCGCATGAAGCTCGAGGATCTCCAGGCCTACATCAGCGAGCGGCCCGGAAAGCCCATCGTGATCGACGTCGAGCGCGGCGGCCGCACCTTCGGGGTGGGCGTGACCCCGCGGCGGGAGAGCATCCCGGTCATCGAGGGAAAGAAGCTCATCCACCAGGCCGTGGGTCGCGTCGGGGTCGTGTTTCGCCTCGACGTCGCCAAGATGAGCCTCTGGCAGTCGATTCGCGCCGGTTTCGTCGACACCTACAACCTCATCCACCTGCTGATAGCGTACCTGGTCGGGCTGATAAGCGGCAAAATGCCGTTTGCCCTGGTAGGGCCAGTGGGGGTGGCGGACCAGCTCTACCGGGAGGCCCAGGTGAGCTGGGTCAACTTCCTCAGCACCACGGCCGCGCTCACGGTGGGCCTTGGCGTGCTCAACCTCATGCCAGTCCCGCCGCTGGACGGCAGTCGCCTCGCCATCGTGGCCATCGAGGCGCTGCGCCGCAGGCCCTTTGACAAGCGCAAGGAGGTCGTCGTGCACCTCATTGGCTTCGCGCTGTTCCTCGCGCTCGTCGCGGTGTTGACCTACAAGGACATCCTGCGCATCGTCAGGTACGGCGGGAACTAGCCGCGCCGGGCGCCCCACGGCGCGCCGCGGGGAGGCCGCTAGAGATCCACCCACGTCCCCGACGCGTCGGACTCTTCGATCGCGTCCGCGATCTGCAGCGCTCGCACGCCATCCTCGAAGGTGGCGACGGAGGCGGGCTTCTCGGCTCCGCGCAGGTAGGCGACGATATCCCGGAACATGCGCGCCAGCGCGTCGTCCGCGGTGGTGAAGCTCGCGTCCTCTGGCAGCGGGATCTGGGTCGTGCGCCCGGGCGCGGCGGTGGGCGTCAGCGTCACCGTCGGGTTGAAGGGCCCGCGGCCGGATAGCCACTGAAGCAGGGAGGGCGACTGGTACACGAGGCGGCCGCGAGTGCCCTCGACCTCGACCTGCTGGTCCCGCTGCGCGTTCCAGCTCAGCGAGACGCATCCCACGCCCTGCTGGGGGAATTCCAGCAGAGCCCAGCACTCATCGGGGACGTCGACCTGCACGCTGCGGCCGCCCACCTCGGCGGGGCGTTCGGGCACGAGGGTCCGACAGCGCCCGAGGACGCGCCGGATGGGCCCGAGCCACCACAGCAGGAGATCGAAGATGTGGGCGCCGAGGTCCAACCACTCCGGCGCCGGAGAGCTTTCGCTGGAACCGCCATCTCAGCGGCTCCCCGCGCATGTCGACGGCCCAGGTCGCCCGGACGCTGATGATCCGGCCCAACTGCTCGTTCCTGACGGCCCGCTTCATGGCGACCGCGGCCGGGGAGAACCGATAGGGGACGAACGTAACGTGTTTGACCCGGGCGCGCTGGGCCGCGAGCAGCATCTCCTGGGCCTGGCGTGTGTCAATCCCCAGGGGCTTGTCGCAAATCACGTGAAGCCCCGCGCGCAGCGCGGCGTGCACGTACTCCGCATGGGTGCTGTTGGGCGTGACAACTGCGAGGACGTCGAGGCCGGGGAGGTCCAGCAGATCGCGGAACCGATGAGTGGAGAACGGGATGTCGAACTTCGCCGCCATCGCCGCGGCCCGCTCGGGCCGGCGGCTGAAGACGCCGGCGATCTCAACGTCGGGCTGGGCCTTGAGGCCGATTGCGTACTTCTCTCCAAAGCCGACGCCCGCGATGGCGACCTTGATCTTCGATGGCACCGAGCGCTCCTTCGGTCTGGTGACGCTGCCAGCTCTGCGGTTTGATCGGTAGTCGTATACCGTGGCCGGAGCGCATTATAGCATAGCTGAGGGATGGCGGCCGGGCCGCGCGAGCCCCGCGATGGCGGGCGGGTCGAGGTCTGCATTGCCCCAGGCGAGACCGAGGGGCTACTCCACAGTGATGATCGAGTTCTGAGTTCCGAAGCAGTTCGGGACCGACTCCGCCTCCGGATCGTGCAGCCACTGGCCGTCCACGATGAACTTGTACTCGTAGGTGCCAGGTTCGAGCGCGACGGTGGTTGCGAACGTATCGGCGCGGGCCTTCGTGCGGCGCATCCTGCGGGCGTTGACGTCCCAGTCCGTGAAATCCCCGACAAGCAGAACGGTCTTAGCTTCCGGCGCGGTCAGGCTGAAACGCACCCGCTTCATCCACGTACCTCCCCCGGGCAATCGGGCGCCCCCTGCTTCGCTCACACCCTAGCAAGCCGAGCGCCTGGTGTCAACCAAGCCAGCCGGTTGCGTGTTGCGGCTCGAACACACCTGGCCGCGAGGCGGCCGGGGCCGCGACGGGAAGGGAACGGAGCTGTGCACGCGGTATTGGGCGAGGGTCCGCAGGAGGCCACAGACGTGTTTGCACCGGCAGACTACTTCGATCTCGGGCGCTGGGCTCACCGAGGGCTGTTCGACGACGCGGAGTTTGTGTGGCAGGTCCTCGCGCGGCTTCCCGGCTACATGGCGAGCGTGCTGGGCTTCGACGAGGCCGACGCCGACGCGGCGCGGGGCGCGATCCGGGTGGGCGAGGGCGCCCTGGTGGAGCAAGGCGCGATCGTCATCGGCCCGGCCATGATCGGCCCCGGCTGTCGCATCTATGCCGGCAGCCTCGTGCGCGGCCCAATCATCCTCGGCGCCGGGTGCCTTGTGGGGCATGGGTCGGAGGTGCTGCGCTCGGTCGTGCTGGACGGTGCGCACATGGCCCACCTGAACTACGTCGCCGACAGCCTGGTCGGCGCGGACGTGAACCTCGGGGCCGGCGCGGTGTGCTCTAACCTGAAGCTGGGCGAGGGCGTCGTGAAAGTGCGAGCCGGGGGCACGGAGCACGACACCGGGCTCCCGAAGTTCGGCGCGGTGCTCGGCGACGGCGTCAAGGCCGGGTGCCATGTGGTCTTCAATCCCGGCACTCTGGTGGGCCCGCGCACGTGGGTGTATCCGGGGGCGTGCTTGCGCGGGGTCTATCGGGCCGACTGCATCGTGAAGGTTCGGCAGACGCTCGAGATCTCGGAACGGCGTCGAGATCGCGGAGAAAAAGCATGACGAGGAAGCAGGGAACGTGCGACGTGATCCTCCGAGGCGGGTCAGTGATCGACGGCCTGGGCGGGCCCGCGGTGTTCGCCTCGGTCGCCCTCTCGGGGGACCGCATTACGGCCGTGGGCGACCTGGACGGATGGGAGGCAGGGCGCACGATTGACGTCAGCGGCCTCGCGGTGGCGCCGGGCTTCATCGACATGCACTCGCACTCGGACCTCGCGCTGCTGGTGAACGGCCGCGCGGAGAGCAAGATTCGCCAGGGCGTGACCACCGAGGTGATAGGCCAGTGCGGCTTCTCCCCCGCGCCTTCGCCGAAGGAGCAGTGGGCCCACATCCGGGAGCTGTCGGGGTGGATGGGCGCGTACGTCGACTGGCGATGGGAGACCTTCGGCCAGTATCTCGACGCCCTCGCCGATTCCGGCGTCTCGGTCAACGTGGTGCCGCTGGTCGGGCACAGCATGGTCCGCACCGTGGTCATGGGGGAGGAGAACCGGGCGCCGACGGGCGCCGAGCTGGCGGCCATGGCCGACGCGGTTCGGGCTGCGATGGACGAGGGCGCGTTCGGGATGTCGACTGGCCTGGTCTACGCGCCCGGGATGTGGGCGGAGACCGAGGAGCTGATCGCTCTCGCGCGGGCGATGAGCGCGGCCGGGGGCATCTACTTCAGCCACCTCCGGAACGAGGGCCCCGGTCTGCTCGACGCGATCGGGGAGGCGGTGAGGATCGGCCGCGAGGCCGGCGTGGGCGTCCAGATCGCACACTTGAAGGCCTCGGGGGAGGCGAGCTGGGGTCGCGCGGGGGAGGCGCTGGCCGCTATCGAGCAGGCTCGCGCCCGCGGGGAGGCGGAGGTTTCGTACGACGCCTACCCCTACACCGCCTGGAACACCGGGCTCGGTCAGCTATTGCCGGCCTGGGCGCGGGAGGGCGGCTCGGACGCCGTGATGCGGCGGCTGCGAGACCCGGGGACGCGGGCGAGGATTCGCGCCGCGATCGAGGCCGAGGCGGCCGAGGAGCCCTGCCGGTGGGAGCGCCGCCTGCTCGCCTCGGTGGAGACGGAGGCCAACCGCGGGCTGCAAGGCCTCACTTTGGCCGAGGTGGCCCGCAGGCGGGGCAAGCCCGTGCCCGATGTCGTGATGGACCTGCTGATCGAGGAAGACGGTCAGGCCTCGATGGTTGGCTTCGCCATGTCGGAGGAGGACGTGAGGCGCATCCTCGCGCACCCCATCGGGATGATCGGCTCTGATTCCGCGGCCTCCGCGCCATATGGGAGGCTCGGCGAAAGCCACCCGCATCCCCGGACCTATGGCACATTTCCCCGCGTCCTGGGGCACTACGCCCGCGACGAGGGCATCTTCAGCCTGGAGGAGGCCGTGGCGAAGATGACGAGCCGCCCGGCCGCCAAGCTCGGCCTGGCCGACCGCGGTCGGATCGCGCCGGGCGTGGCGGCCGACATCACCGTGTTCGATCCCGCCGCCATCGCCGACCAGGCCGACTACACGCGGCCGCACCAGTATCCGGTGGGCATCCGCTATGTGATCGTCAACGGCGTCGTCGAGCTCGACGGCGAGACGCACCAGGACCGCAGGCCTGGGCGCGTGATCAGGAGAGGGTGACGCCCCTACGCCGGGCAACCGGCGAAGCGCTCCGCGACGCGGGCCCTCACTCGATCTCGACGATCTGGTACTCCCGGCTGCCCAGGCCGATCTCGGCGGCGGTTTCGACCTGGAGGTAGGGATCCTTACCCCAGATCTTCCAGAACAGGTGGCCGTCCTCTTCCTTCATGACTACCTGCTCCGGCAGCGAACCTTCGATGTAATTCTTGGCGTCGATCATGTCGAGGGCCGCCTGCTCGATCGCCACGATGTCGCCGGAGGCGAGGATGCCGATGTCCGGGACCAGGGACGGGGTCGTGAACCCCCAGCAGTCGCACAGCGGCGTGATGTCCGTCAGCACCGTGACGTAGAGAACGCGGTTGGGCTCGAAGGTATCCAGGACCGCCTTGGTGGTGCGGGCCATGCCCTCCTGGAAGTAGCGGACGCCTTCCTCGCGGATCTCGATGGCGTGCTCGGGGCACGAGGTGACGCAGTGCATGCAGTATCGGCAGTGGTGCAGGAACACCCGGAACTCGCCCTCATCGGTGAAGGATATCGCGTGGCCGGGGCAGTTCTCCTGGCAGATGTAGCAGTGTCGGCACGCCTCGGAATCCCAGGAGAACTCGGTGTCCATGAGGGCATGAATGCGCCCGCGGGTGTCGACGGTCACACACCCCATAGCGATGTTCTTGATTGCACCGCCGAAGCCGCAGTGCCCGTGCCCCTTGCCGTGACTCAGCACCACCATCGCGTCCGCGTCGGCAACGTTGCCGACGATGTCGACCTTCTCCAGCGACCGGAAGCCGATGTCCCTGGAAACGAAGTACTTGTCGTGCACCCCCGCGGCCGGGTACACGGGCGCGCCCAGCACCTCCTCAGTGTAACCGCGGGCCTTGGCGTCGGGCACGGAGAACGATCCGTCGGTTACGAAGGGCTGCGCCCCCGCCTTCTTCAGCTCGGAGATGAGCAGCCGCACGAAGAGGGGGTGGATCGTGCTGTAGCCGATGTGGCCGCCGACGTGCATCTTCACCGCGGTCCGCTTCCCATCGAACATCGCCTTCAGGTCAAGCTTCTCGAGCATGCGCTGGAACTTCGCCGGAAGCGTGTCCTCGGCCACCAGTCGCTTCACCTTCGCTGACGCGAAGTACACCGTGCTTGCCATCCGTTCTGACTCCGCTGTTGATACTTGGCCACAAGCAACCGGGCGAAGGCCACCTCGCCCGGCGGGCCGTCCGGACTCTAGCACGGCCTGCTGCGCCCTGTCAACGCTCGCAGCGCCTGGGAAGCGCCGCCCCACAGGGGCGCTTCGCGCTGCGGCGTGCGCGGGAAGCGGCGATGCGCGGCCGACTGCACAAAGCGCGGTCGCTGCTTGCGCCATGGAGCGCGCGCCTGGTGTGGACAAGCTCGTGGCGCCGCGGTATGCTCGAAATGCGCAATGGGATAGCACGCGCATTGACGCGCCAGCCCCTCTCCTGTTCGGAGGACCGATGGGAGAGGGGCTTCATTGTGGGGCAGGCGTGTCGCGAGCACGCCGGGGCCCGCGGCGCACGCTGGGGGGAGCGAGGGGATGGGCGGACACGGCATCCAGTACCGCCCGCCGCGCTCGGCGCGGCGGGCGCGCGCCGTCGCAGGGCTGAGGACGAAGGTAGCGATAGCCACCGGGCTGAGCGCCTGCGCGGGCGCCGCGGCGATGCAGGTGGGCGTCGGCGCGGTCGGGGGGATTGCTTTGGCTACCGCGGCAGCGGCGGCGTGCGCGGCAATCGGCTCCCGGGTCGGCGATCGCGTGGCGGCGGAGCTTCGCGATCTGCTGCGTTCGGCGAAGCGCGCCGCGGCCGGCGAGGGCGGCGGGAGCGCGGCATGCAGGGCCTGCGCGGAGACGGTCGACCTGGCAATCGCGCTGTCGGAGCTGGCTGCCATCGTGGCCGAGGAGATGGCCGATCTCGACGAGGCGGCCAGAGCCGCGGGGGCGCGGGCGCGGCGGTGGCGAGCAGAAGCGATGGCCCTCGCTGGCCGGGGTCGCCTCGCGCCCCGGGGCCGACGGGGCTAGTAGAGATCATAGCGGGTGGGGCCGATGGACGAGCAGCCACGGGGACGCGTCTTGGTCGTCGATCCGGACCGCACCGCGAGGGCGCTGCTCGCGCGGGTGTTGGGCGACTCCGGTTGGGTGGTGGAGACTGCGTCGAGCGCGCGGGCGGCGCTGGCGGCCTGCCGTCGCGCCAGCTTCGCGATCATCACCATCGACCTAGGGATCACAGATGAGCCGGCCGGCGACCTGGCCCGCACCATTGCCGAGCGGTGGCCCGAGACGGGCATCATCGTCGTCAGTGGACCGGAAGCGGCGGCGGCGGCCGTAGCGTGCGTGCGCGCGGGCGCCTGGGATTACCTGATGAAGCCTCTTGACCCCGATCAGGTGGCGCTCCGCCTGGACCGCGCCCTGGAGAGGCGCCAGCTCATCACCATGACTCAGCAGCACCAGCGGCATCTGGAGGCGCAGGTGCGCCGCGAGACGCGGACTGCGAGGCGGCTGTTTCTGGGCGCGATACAATCGCTGTGCTCGGCGCTGGAGGCAAAGGACGACTACACGCGCGGCCACTCCGAGCGGGTGAGCCGGCTGGCCAGCGGCATCGCCCGCGACATTGCGGCCAGCGCGGAGGAGGTGCGGCGCGTGCGACTGGCCGGACGGCTGCACGACATCGGCAAGATCGGCGTGCGCGAGGCGGTGCTGCTCAAGCGGGCTGCGCTCACAGCCGAGGAGTATCAGCAGATCCAGCTTCATCCCGTGATCGGCGAGCGTATCCTGGGACAGGGCCTGGTCGACGCGCAGACGGTGCAGATCGTGAGGCACCATCACGAGCACTACGCCGGCGGCGGCTATCCGGACGGGCTCGCGGGCTCGGAGATTCCCTTGGGGGCGCGCATCCTGGCAGTCGCGGACGCGTTCGACGCGCTGACCAGCGACCGGCCATACCGCCAACGGCTTTCGGCCGCGCGCGCGCTGGCGGTGCTGCGCGAGGGCGCGGGGGCACAGTGGCAGCCAACGCTGGTTGAGGCGCTCGCGCAGCGGATCAGCCGGCTCGAAAGCGAGGGGCCGAGCTGAGCAGGGCGCGCCGCGCGGCGCGGCGAACCGGCATGTTGCTTGGCACCGAGAGGACCTGCCGGGCGGGGCGGCAGGCAGTCCGATATGGCGAGGGTCGAAGATGAGCGGCGATTCGCTGTCGGAAGCGGTGGGCATCGACCGCGCGGCAGAGGAAGCGCTGGCGCGCGCCGGAGTGCACAGCGTCAAGGATCTTGCCGACGCGGAGCCGGACTCGCTGGCGATGGCCTCGGGGATTCCGATTGACCGCATCCGGGAATGGCAGCAGCGGGCGCGCCGCGTGGGCGCGCGCAGCCGGGGGAATCCGATCGTGGCCGGGTGGACTATCGCGGTTGCGGGGCTCCTGGTCGCGGCGCTCGTCGGGTGGGTTATGATGGCCATCGGCGCCGCTCGCGTTCACCGCGCCGAGCAGGTCCGAACGGCCGCCGAGTCGCGGCTTCAGGTGGCCCTGGACTTCGCGGCAACCCAGGCGATCGATGCCGTGCGGGCGGCCCGCCTCGCGCTCGCCCGGGAGAACTGGGGCAACGCCCAGTCCGAGCTGTCCCGGGCGGACCAGTTGGTGACCCTGATGGAGCGCATCGCGCCGGACGGGAAGCGAGCGGCCGTCAGCGATATCCGCGAGCGGCTGGGAAAGCTCCAGCAGGCCGTCGGCAACCGCTCCCGCGACGTCACCGATCAGCTCGACCGGTTCGAGGCGGCCCTCGACGACCTGCGGCAGCAGGAGCCGACCAGCTAGCGGCGGCTACAGCGCGACCGGCCTTCCCGCGTCGGCGGACTCTGCGGCGGCCAGGCACAATCGCACTGCGTCTTTGGCTTCCCGGGCGGTCACAACGGTCGGCGACTGCCCCTTGTCGAGGCAGTTGACGAAGTACTCTACCTCCACGAAGTAGCCGCCCAGCGCCTCGATGTTCCCCACCGCGCCGGCCCGCCCCGCGGTTGGCACCTCCGGCTGCGGCACCTCCGGATGCTCGACGCCGCCGCCAATGGGGTAGACCGCGAGCGCGGGGCTCAGGCGTGTGTCCAGCTCGATCGCGCCGCCCTCCAGCATGATTCGCAGGCCCATGTTGAAGGGGTACTCTGCGGCCATGTCGAGCGACCCCTGCGCGAATCCGACCGCGCCGTTCTTGTGTCCGGTGGTCGTCGTCCAGATGTTGTCGAGTCCGCCGCGCTTGGCCTTCACCCCGCTGCAGTAGACCGACTTGGGCAGGCCGCCGATCCAGGCCAGGAAGTCGAGGTCGTGGATGTGCAGATCCAGCACGGCGCCGCCCGACCGCCGAGGATCGAAGATCCACTCCTGCCACGACCACGTCGGCGGAGGTGAGAACCGCGAGGCGCTCATCCACCTGATCGCGCCGAAGCGACCGGAGTCCAGTATCTGCTTGATGACCGTATACTCCGGCCAGAAGCGGATGACGTGGGCGACCATGAACTGCACCCCGGCCTTCTCGACTGCGTCGATCATCGCGTCGCACTCGGCCGCGGTGAGGGCCATCGGCTTCTCGCAGAGGATGTGCTTCTTCGCCTTCGCGGCGGCCTGGACGGCCTCGCAGTGCAGGTAGGTGGGCATGCAGATGTCCACCATGTCGATGTCGGCCGTGAGCATGTCCTCGAGCGACTTGAAGGCCTTCGCCCCGTACTGCTCGGCGAAGCGACGACGACGGTCCTCCTCGGGATCGGCGACGGCGACCAGTTCGGCGTTCGGCAGCGCCGCGTGACACTGGGCATGGGTGCCGCCCATGAATCCCAGACCGGCCAGTCCAACGCGGACCATGGAGTCTCCCCCCTTCGGTGGCGATGCGGGCGCGGGCGCCCGGTTCAGAGGATTGTATGGCGGGGCCGGGGAGGTGTCAAGGCAGCCGCGACCCGCTACCGGCGCCGGGCCTGCGGCATGCGGTAGCCGATCGACATGGCCGCCCCGGCGACGGCAGCCAGCGCGACGAACATCACGGGAAACGGCACGAACTTGAGCAGCCAGCCAACGGCAAGGGGGAGGAGAATGCTGGGCGCGGAGAGCGTGCCGAGAAGGCTGATGTAGCGGTGGCGCTCCTCGTGTGAGCACAGGTCGAACATGTAGTTGACCGTGCCCATGAAAAAGGCGCTCCCGCTGGAGGGGCCGGTGAGGAACACGAGCGCGAACAGGTAGGGCAGGGCAGTGGGGTGGGCGGCGCGCGCCAGCGTTGGGATGATCAACGCGACGAGCGGGGTGACGAGCAACAGCACGCATCCGCCGCGCAGCACCGCGCGAGTGCCCCGCCGATCGTTGAGCCACCCCCAGACGAGGCTGAGGGCGGCCGTGCCCAGGGTGGCGACGGAGATGTAGACGCCTGCCATATACTCGGGAACGCCGAGATGGCGCGTCGCGTAGACGATGTAGAATGGCATCGTTCCCGCGAGCCCAAAGCCCAGGATGGCGATGAGCACGAGGGAGCGGAAAGCGGAGGGCCGGCTCAGCAGCGACCAGGCCGCCTTCAGGATGTGCGACAGGCCTTCGCGCTGCTCAAGCACCGGCCGCACCGGCTCTCTGACGAGGAAGCACCCGAGGGTGGAGCCCGCGTGGAAGACCGCCGCCACGGTGAATAGCACGGCGAAGTTGGCCGGGAACGCGAGCCGCTTGTGGTGGAGAACCACCCCCACGAGCGTACCCGCCGCGAAGCCGCCGAGAGCCCCGATCAACTGCATCGTGCCCCAGAACCGCCCGCGAATGCGCGGAGGGATCGACTTGGCGATGATGTCCTGCCACGGCACGGCCACGAACCCGTTGCCGAGCTGCACGGAGAAGTCGGCGAACAGCAGGAACGCGAGGGTGACCGCATGATTTGCGGCTCCCTGGGTCCACAGATACGCAACGAAGAGCACGAACGGCAGGCGACCGAAGAACACGCCCCAGCGCAGAAACGGCGCCCGCCGCGGGCGATGGCCCAGAAGCGCGGCGACGGGGACCTGGGGCAGCACGTAGCCGAGACGCTGGAGCGCGGGCAGCAGCCCGACGAGAGCGGTCGATGGCGTAAGGGTGGTGATGAACAGCGGGAGCACAGCGGTTGGGTCGGCCCACGCGCGCCCGGTCTGGAACGAGCTGCACTCCCCGATGATGGTGTAGAAGTTCCAGCGCGTATGTGCCGACGTCTCCTCGACCCCGGCTGCGCCGACCAAGGTGGTGTCGCTCATGGTTCGCAACCCACGGCCATTGGGCTTACGTGCTGGCGGGCGATCTCCCTCTCGGCGCATCAGATGCCCACCGGTTCGCCCTCGGCCGCGGCCGTGTCCAGGAGGCGCTGCGGGGCGACTGCGGCCGGCATCCTCAGCGCGATGAGCGCGGCGGCCCCGCCGAAGGCCGCCATCAGCGCGAACACCAGAGGAAACGCCAGGTAGTTAAGCAACCAACCGATGAGCAGGGGCGCGAGCGCGCCGGGAGCGGTCAGCAGATTCAGCAGCGCGATGTAGCGCGGCCGCTCGGGGTGGCTTGCCAGGTCGAAGAGGTAGTTGGTGGAGCCCATCCAGGTCGCCCCGGCCATCGTTCCGCTGATGAAGAAGACGCTGGAAAACAGGTAGGGGAGGGCGCAGTGGAGGGCCGGCAGCACGCTGGACGCCGCGGCGATCGCGGGCAGGAACGAGAGTGCCAGCAGAGGCGTCACCGCGATGAGCACCGCGGCGCCACGGACGACTGCGCGCGGCCCGCGCCGGTCGTTCAGATGGCCCCACCAGAGGCTGGCCAGCGCGCTACCTGCGGTGGCGGCCCAGATGTAGACCCCGGCGAGCTCGTCCCTGACGTGCAACTCCTGCTTCGCATAGACCATGTAGAACGGCGCGGCGTAGCTCATCCCGAATCCCAGCAGCGCCACCAGCACGAGCGACCGGAAGGCGCGGTTCTCCCGCAGCAGGGGAATCGCCCCGAGCAAGACCTCTCGCACGGACTGCGGTCTGTCGAGCACAGGGCGGATCGGCTCGCGCACCAGCCAGCAGCCGATGATGGAAAACGTGAGGAACACCGCGGTCAGGCTGAAGAGAATCGTGTACTCGCGTGGGAAGCCGGGCCCACCGGGCCCGAGCATCCAGCGCACAACGAAGCCGACCATGAACACGGCGACCGCGGTCGCGAACTGCATGGCGCCGAAGAACCGGCCGCGCAGGCCCGAAGGGATTGACTTGGCGATGATGTCCTGCCAGGAGATGCCTAGCAACCCGTTACCGAGGGAGACGGAGGCGAAGGCGACAATCATGAACGGAATCATGACGTCCGGGCGACTCACGCCAGACAGCCACAGGTAGACGACAAAGGCCATGAACGGCAGTCTGCCAAGCAAGACCGGCCAGCGCAGCCACGGCAGGCGGCGCGGCCGATGGCCGAGCACGGCGGCCATGAACACCGGCGGGAGCAGCCACCCGAGTCGCTGGAGAACCGTCACCAGCCCCACGATGACCGTGGACGGCGTGAGCCGGCCGATGAAGACGGGCAGCACTGCCACCGGGTCTACCCAGGCGAGGCCGCTCATGAAAAACGTGGACTCGGCGACGATGGCGGCGAAGTTCCAGCGCGTGTGAGAATCAGTCTCGCCGGCGCGCGAAGATGCCTTGCCGTTGGCGTCCGTCATCGGGGTCCCACAGACGTGAGGTCTCCAGAGCGGGTGGGCCAAGATTACGCTGCCCGGCCGACGGACTCCTGCCGCCGCGAGAGACGCCCCCACTTGCCGGGCTGCGAAGGAGGCAGGGCGACGCGCCCCGAAGCCAGTGGCCCCACCATCTGACCGGAGGGCCGGTGCATGCTCTACAAGCCGGATGTTGAGGAGATCAGACCTCGCGTCGAAGCCTGGTGGCGGCGCGAGCTTTTCGACCGCGCGTGCATCGCGGTCCGCGCGCCCAATGGAAGGCAGCGGCGCGAGGTGGCCGCGCCCGCGACCGCGCGGGAGCGCCAGACCAACGCCGCCTACCTGCTGGACACGGCCGAGGCGGCGATGGAGGCGACCTACTACGGGGGGGAGGCCATCCCCGTGTGGACTCACCACCTGTTGCCCGACGGGTTCTCGGGCTGCCTTGGCGCGCCCATCGAGTTCGCCGAGGACACGTCGTGGGCCAAGCCGATCATCGAGGACTGGGACCGGCCCCCGACCTTCGAGATCGACCGCGAGTCGTGGATGTGGCGCTGGTACATGGACGCCTACCGGCTGGCGGCGGAGCGGGCCGCGGGGAGGTTCTTCGTCGGCGCGCCCGACTGCCATTCCGGCGGCGACTGCCTGCTTGCGATGCGCGGCGGCACCCGGCTCTGCGTCGACCTGTATGACAGGCCGGACGCGATCGCCGCCGCGATGGCCAAGCTGGCCCGGACCGTGATCGACTTCCACGAGGGTTTCTGGCCGCTCATCGAGGCCAGCGGCCAGCGCGGCCACACCACCGCGTGGGCGGAGATCCTCTCGCCGGGCCGCTCCAACGTGATCCAGTTGGACCTGCTCGCCCTCATCTCGCCCCGGCACTTCGCGGAGTTCTTCTACCATGAGCTCGAGGTGCAGGCCGAGTACCTCGACAATTCGATCTTCCATCTCGATGGCCCCGACGCGATCAAGCACCTGCCGCGGCTGTACGAGCTGATGCACAGCAGCCAGGCGACGGCTGGCGGCAACCGCTCTGGTCTCGTGTGCATCCAGTGGGTGTACGGCGCCGGCAACGGCCCGATGACCAGGTGGATCGACCTGCTCAAGGACATGCAGGCCAATGGGTGCAACCTCCAGCTCTCCTGTGAACCGCGGGAGGTCGAGACGCTGATGACCGAGCTGTCCTCGAAGGGGCTGTGGCTGAGCACGTGGGCCGGCAGCAGGGAAGAGGCCGATGATCTCATCCGCCTGGTGGCGCGGCTGACGCACGACTAGCCGCGGCCCGAGCCGTCTTTCGCCGTGGCTTTCGTCCGGCGCAAGATAGGGCATCCCTGGGCCTCCCTTGGCGGTCTGTTTCTGGTAGACTGTCGTCGCGCCTGGCGGTGCGGCATACGAAGCCGGCCGGCGAGGCGTCCAACTCGACATGGGAGCGAGCGAATGAGTGGTGAGAGGGCGGAGGGCGGGATCACCCGCCGCGATTTCCTGCGGCGCGCGGCAGGCGCGGCGCTCGCCGCGGGCATCGGCGTGCCGGCCCTGGTGCGGGCCGACGCGGCCAAGGAGCGGGCCGGCGGCATGAAGTACCGGACGCTGGGCCGCACCAAGCTCAAGGTCTCAGAGCTGGGGATGGGATGCATCAAGATCGACAACCCTGCCGTGGTGCACCGGGCGCTGGACCTGGGCATCACCTACTTCGACACGGCGGAGGGCTACCAGGGCGGTAACAGCGAGATCAAGCTGGGAAAGGCCCTGAAGGGAAGGCGCGACGAAGCCATCGTGGCGACGAAGTGGGAGCCGTGGCGCCGCCAGACCGTCGCCGAGTTCGTGAAGGCATGCGACGACAGCCTGAAGCGGCTGGGAATGGATCACATCGACCTGATCCAGATCCACGGGGCGGGCAATGCTGAGCAGGTGAACAACGATGTGCTGTGTGAGGCCTTCGACCAGCTCAAGGCAGCGGGCAAGGTACGGTTCAACGGCGTCAGCGTACACGAGAACCAGGCCGAAGTCATCGACGCGGTGATCAAGAACGGCCGGTACGACGAGGTGCTCTGCGTGTACAACGCCCTCAACGGGGAGGGGATGCGACCGGTCATCAAGAGGGCGCATGACGCGGGCCTGGGGATCGTGATCATGAAGGCTCTTGCGCCGGCGCACGAGGGCCGGGCGGGCGACGTGTTCAGGGATGTCCCAGGCAGCCCATACCAGCAGTCGATCCGGTGGGTGCTGCAAGATCCGAACGTGTCTACTGTGATCGTGGACATGCCGACGTTCGACGAGCTTGAGGAGGACGCGCAGGCCGCGCTATCGCCCGGTCACAGGGCGGAGCTGGAGGCCTTCGAGCGCGCGGTGGGGAAGATGGCGATGGGGACGTGTCATCTGTGTGGTGAGTGCACCGGCCAGTGCCCCCGTGGGGTGCGCGTGGCTGAGGTCATGCGGTACCT